>JAANMV010000516.1_pt1 | contig 47464 bp, 46 predicted proteins | sample 7279661 | NCBI WGS metagenome assembly JAANMV01 (sample SAMN14094540, study PRJNA606508) | bioreactor metagenome | isolation source: A lab-scale SPAN reactor treating ammonium-rich wastewater day 121 | place: Ireland: Galway | collected 2017-05-16
TGCGAGGGGCGATAGCCCCGAAGCAATCCCCAACGCTGATTGACATCCACAGAATTGACGAGCCACCTTGGAGATTGCTTCGCTGCACTCGCAATGACACATCAGGTGAACTGTTACGGTAATCAATCAATAGCCGCCAATTATTACGAACTACCCAATATCCAATATCCAATACCCAATATCCAATATCCAATATCCAATATCCACCAAAAAGCCAACACCCCGACCGGCGGAGAGCTGATCGGGGTGTTGGGGGAGGAGGTAAGAGGGGTTGAGGAGGAACCACCGCTTGGTGGGCTTGAAGCCCTGTCTACACTTGTCACTATAGCAGACCATCCTTAGAAACAGGTGAAGTGAAGGTTGGCATTGGGTGAAAAAACGCCAAAACCGTGTAACAACGCTTCCTATCCCCTTCACGCCAGCCTCCAGGCAGGGGACTCATCTCCTTTTCATCTTTCTCTCACCGATTTGTAAGCTGGGGTGTGATGTAAATCATGTCGGCAGAATCATGGCATGCTATACTAAACCCATGATTCCCACCCACATTGAGGCGTTACCATGACCGAAAGCGTGATCATGCAACCGCAAATTGCGGCCAAAAACCCCAATAAAAAGATCAAATTCCTGGTTGGCGGCGTCCTGATCGTCGCTGCCATCCTCTACCTGATCGTCACCAGCATCAGCGCCACCGGCGCCTATTACATGTCCGTCTCGGAGCTGAATAGCCAGGGAGCGGAGATCGTGGGCCGAAAGGTGCGCGTGTCCGGGCCGATCGTGCCCGAAAGCGAGCAGTGGGACGCGCCCAACCTGATGCTCAACTTCAAGATGACCGATGACAGCGGCGAACAGATGGTTGTCAGCTTTCATGGCAGCCGTCCCAGCAACTTCAGCATGGCCACCGAAGCGATCATCGAAGGGGAAATGACCGACGCCGGCGTATTTCGCGCCGATCACCTCATGCTCAAATGCCCCTCGCGCTACGAAGAAGCCCCCGAAGTGACTGAATTCACGGCCATCCAATAAGAAACCGCACCTTTCTCGACCCGGCTGCCCGGTTTTCCCCCCTTTCTCGAACGGTCGCTCTTCTCCTCTGGGCGACCGTTTCCATTCCCAGCCCCGCCCCATGCACGCATCCTCCATCCACCGCATTGGCAGCGTCCGCGCCGCGCTGCTCCTGACCCTGCTCGCGCTCTCTCTTCTCCTGGCCCCGCCCGCGCTGGCGCAGAGCGAGGTCAGCGGGCCTGGCGTCCTCGACGTGCTGATCAGCAACCCCAACAGCGGCGAAACGCCCGACGGACTGCCCCTCTTCCTGTGGATCATCGACGGCGAAAACCTGGTGGGCAGCCGCACAGGCGAAACCGCCGACGGCCGCGCCCGTTTCGACAACCTGCCCACCGCCGCCAACTGGGCCTACGTCGTACAGGTCGAATACAACGGCGTGCCTTTTAGCAGCGATCTGGTGCAGTTCAACAGCGGCGAAAGCCTGCTGACCCTGCCCCTGAACATCTACGACGGCGGCGCCAGCAGCGCCGACATCCGCATCAGCCGCGGGCATTGGGTTGTCAACATCGTCTCGCCGCACAGCATCGATGTGGGCGAACTGTACGCACTGACCAACGGCAGCGACCGCGTGTTCATGGGCGATGGCGGCGATCCCTCCCACGTCCTCGCCTTTCACCTCCCCCCCAATGCCACCGATATCAGCTTCGAGGATGGCGCCCTGGGCGAACGCTACGTGCAGGTCGGAGACATCCTCTATGACACCCTGCCCATGCCCCCCGGCCAGCGCCAGATCTTCTTCCGCTACACCCTGCCGGTGACAGAGGAACGCGTGACTCTGACGCACGCCATTGCCTACGCCACCGCCACCCTCAACCTGCTGGCGCCCGACCTGGGCGCCACTGTGGAAGCGCCGGGCTGGACGCAAGGGGAGCCGCGGCAGACCGCCGGCGGCGCCTATCTCAACTTCACCCTCAACAACCTGGCGGCCAACGAAACACCGCAGGCGAGCCTCAGCAACCTCAGCGCCGCCACCTTCACCGCCACCGACAGCGCCGCGGCCCCGGCCGCCAGCGCCAACAGCCAGGTGGTCGATGCCGAAGCCACGCCCGGCCTCTCCGGCCAACCCTTCTTGCCGATCCTGGTGGCGCTTCTCTCCCTGGCCGCGCTGGGCGGGGGGATGCTCTTCGCCCTCAACCGCTACCGCGCCCAGGCCGCGGCCGCGCCCAGACGCCGCCAACAACTGCAAGAGGCGCTGATCGAAGAGATGGCCGCGCTGGACGACGCCTACGAAGAGGGCGAGGTCGGCGCCGCCGCCTACGCCACCGAGCGCCGCCTGCTGAAAACGCGGCTGGCCGCGCTGATGACCGGACAGCACGCATGACAACCGATCCCCTGATCGAGATCGCCGGTCTGCAAAAAGCCTTTGGCCGCCACCGCGTCCTGCGCGGGATCGATCTCGCCATCCCCGCGGGGTCGGCCATCGCCCTGTACGGGCCGAACGGGGCCGGCAAAACCACCCTGCTGCGCATCCTGGCCACCCTCTCCCGGCCCACCGGGGGCAGCGTGCGCGTGGCCGGTGTGGATATCGCCGCCAACCCGGAGGGCATCCGCCAACATCTTGGCCTGGTGGGCCACGCGCCCCTGCTCTACGATGACCTCAGCGCCGTCGAAAACCTGGGCTTCTACGCCCGGCTCTATGGCCTGCCCGCAGCCGATGCCCGCATCGCCGATCTGTTGCAGCGGGTGGGGCTGTACGAGCGCCGCCGCGATCTGGTACGCACTTTTTCGCGGGGCATGGTGCAACGCCTGGCCATTGCCCGCGCCCTCCTGCACGATCCCGCCATCCTCCTGCTGGATGAGCCGGACACCGGGCTGGACCCGCAGGCGGCGGAGAGGATGACCGCGCTGCTGCGCGAGCTGGGGGGCAGCGCCCGCACCATCCTCATGACCACCCACCATCTGGAACGGGGCCTGGATCTGGCCGACCGCGTGCTGATCCTGGCCGGGGGCCGGCTGGTTTTCGACGCGTCCGCGGCCACGCTTGACGCTGCCGGCCTGCGCCCTCTCTACGATCACTACGTGGGCACGGGGGCGGCATGAAGCGCTATCTGCAGGTGATCTGGGCGGTGTTGTGGAAGGATCTGCGCATCGAATCGCGCACCAAGGATGTGTTCACCAGCATGGCGGTATTTGCTGTGCTGGCCCTACTCATCTTCAACTTCGCCTTCGAGCTGCGTGTGCCCGACAAGGCGATGGTGACGCCAGGCGTGCTGTGGGTGACGGTGGCCTTTGCCGGCGTGCTGGGCCTGGGCCGGGCCTTTATCACCGAAAAGGACAAAGGCAGCCTGGCCGGGCTGTTGCTGGCCCCGGTCGACCGCAGCGCCGTCTATTTTGGCAAGATGTTGGCCAATCTGCTCTTCATCCTCGTGGTGGAATTGTTCCTGTTGCCGCTGATCACGATCTTTTTCAATGTCCCCCTGATCACGCCTGCTTTGTTACTGATCCTGCTATTGGGTACAATTGGCTTCGCCGCGGTGGGCACCACCTTCTCGGCCCTTGCTGTCAACACCCGCGCCCGCGAGGTGCTGCTGCCGGTGCTGCTCTTTCCGGTGATGTTGCCGGTGCTGGTGGCGGGCATCCGCTCCACCATCGGTCTGCTGGAGGGCGACACCCTGGCCGACCTCGGCAACTGGCTACAGCTTTTTCTCTTCTACGATCTGCTTTTCCTCGTCGTGGCCTTCCTCACCTTCGATTACGTGGTCGAAGAATAAACTCATTAATTCAAACGCAAAGACGCAAAGGCGCAAAGATAAAACAAAAAAACTCTGCGCACCCTCTGCGCCCTCTGCGCCTTTGCGATAAAAAAATCATTTCAAACGCAAAGACGCAAAGGCGCAAAGATAAATCCAAAAAAACTCTGCGCACCCTCTGCGCACCCTCTGCGCCCTCTGCGCATTTGCGATAAAAAAATCATTTCAAACGCAAAGACGCAAAGGCGCAAAGAAAAACTCAGAAAACTCTGCCTTCTCTGCGATAAAACCCACTCACACGGAAACAGCTATGGGCCCTTCTCGTCGCCTGGTTGCAGGCCTCAACCTCCTTGCCCTCCTGGCCATGCTGGCCGCCATCTACATGGCGTTGGTGCAGGCGCCAGACGCCACCAACATCGTGCCCGAAATCCGCCCGGCGCAGCGCATCATCTACTTCCACGTGCCCGCCGCCTGGGTGAGTATGCTGGCCTTCCTCGTCACCTTCCTGGCCAGCCTGCTCTATCTGCGCAGCAGCCACGTGCGCTGGGACATCTGGGCGCGTTCCTCCGCCGAGATCGGCATCGGCTTCACCCTGGCGGCGATAGCCAGCGGCTCGATCTGGGCCAAGCCGGCCTGGAACACCTGGTGGACTTGGGACCCCCGGCTGACCACCTACACCATCGTGCTGCTGCTCTACATCGCCTACTTCATGCTGCGCTCGGCCATCGACGAGCCGGGCCGCCGCGCCCGTTTTGGCGCGGTCTATGGCATCTTCGCCTTTCTCAGCGTGCCCCTCACCTTCATGTCCATCCGCTGGTGGAACACCATCCACCCCGTCATCCTCGACCCCAGCGCGGATTTCGGCCTCGGCCCCGGCATGACCCTGGCCTTCGTCTTCGGCAACATTGCCTTCTCCATCCTCTATTTCGCGCTGCTTGCCAACCGCCTGCGCCTGGAATGGACCGTCGAACGCGTCGCCGCCCTACGCGAACACCTGCTCTAACCCGCCCCCCTGACACCTGACACCTGACACCCGCCCCCCCACCCTTCAGGATTCCTCTCATGATCTACCTTGTTGCCGCGTACGTAGTCATCTGGCTGGTGGTTTTCGGCCTGATCTTCAACATGCACCGCCGCCAGGCGCAGTTGGATAGCGAATTGCAAATGCTGGAAGAGATCGCCAATCGCCCCAAAGGCTGATCGCCCCCCGATTTGCCCGCGCTGACGTAAGCAAATCGCTCCTCGCGCAGACAAAGAGAAACAGCAACAGAGCACACACCGCGGCGCGGCCTGCACCCCGCGCCGCGCCACGTCCCAAGGATCTCACCGTGCCCCACGTCCATTCCCGCGCCACCTTTTTCCACGCCCTCGCCCTCGTCGCCGGCTTCAGCCTCGTCTTCACCCTGCTCGGCGCTTCGGTGGGGCTGCTCGGCGGCTACGCCCTCTACGACATCCTGCCCGCGGTCGTGCGCGTGGGCGGCATTTTGCTGGTCATCTTCGCCCTGCGCGTCGCACATCTGCGCCTGAGCCTGGCGGGCTGGCTGGCCGTCGCCCTCCTCCTCGGCGGCGTCACCTACCTGCTCAACCGCTTCCCCTTCGATCCCAGCTTCCGCTACATCAACGCCGGCATCATCGCCCTGACCATCCTCTCCGGCGCCCGCTGGGATCGGCTGCCCCTGGCTATCTTCGCCCTGCTCATCGGCCTGCTCAGTTGGATCACCAGCGACAGCCTGCTGCCCGCGGTGCGCATCGTCGAAACCCTGCTGATCATCGCCGTCATCTTCTTCGGCAACCGCACCGACCTGTTCGATCGCGAACTGCGCCTGGACATGGGCGGGCGTTTCGGCGGCAAGGCCTCCTATTGGCGCAGCGGCTTGGTCGGCGTCATCTTCGCGGCCGGCTGGACGCCCTGCGTCGGCCCCATCCTCTCCGGCATCCTCCTCCTTGCCTCGCAAACACAGACGGTGGGCCAGGGCGCGCTCCTGCTCGCCGCCTATTCTGCCGGCCTGGGCATCCCATTTCTGATCGCCGGCGCCCTTTTCTCCCGGCTGGCGGTGCATCTGCCCCGTTTCTACCGCCACCTGCCCACCATCAGCCTGATCAGCGGCCTGCTGCTGTTGCTGATCGGCCTGCTGATCTTCACCGACAGCCTGGCCCAACTGGCCCAGCTCGGTTTCCTCTTCAACCTGGAAGAGGGCCTGGCGCCTGAATCCATCTCGCAGATCACCCTGCTGCTCGCCTTCCTGGCCGGCGGCATCTCCTTCCTCTCACCTTGCGTGCTGCCGCTGGTGCCGGCCTATCTCGGCTACCTCAGCGGCGCCGCGCTGGGCAGCGGCAGAGGCCAGCCCAGCGGCCAAGCCGCCATCGCCTGAGCCATGACCTCCCTTCCCACGGGCCAGACCACGCCTGAACCCCTCTCCCGGCGCAAACAAGCGCTGTTCGCCGCCATGATCGCAGCCGGCGTGCTGCTGGCCCTGCTGGCCTGGCAACTCAGCCGCGGCCCGGCCCCCGATCTGGCCACCGATCTGCAATTCGTCGAGGGCGCGTTCCCCGTGGCCAGCCTCTTCCGCATCGACAACCGCAGCGCCCAGCCCGACGCCGGCCACCCCGCCCCCGATTTCGCCATCCACCCGCCAGAAGGGGGCAACCTCACCCTGGCCGACTACCGCGGCCGCCCGGTGGTGATCAATTTCTGGGCCACCTGGTGCGGGCCTTGCCGCCTGGAAATGCCCGATCTGGTGCGGCTGCACGAAACCTATCGCGATCAGGATCTGGTCATCCTCGAGATCAACGTAGCCGAATCGCACAACGCCGTGGCCGCGTTCGTGGCCGAATTTGGCATGACCATGCCGGTCATCCTCGACCCGCGCGGGGATATCCAGGCCGCTTACAAAACCCAATCCCTGCCCGCCACCTTCTTCATCGACCGGGCAGGCGTGATCCAACTGCGCTGGATCGGCCTGATCACCCCCGACATGCTGGAACAAGGTGTGCGCAACATCCTCTGACCCTATGCCCGCGCCGATCACCCTCTATGGCAAGCCCGGCTGCGGCCCCTGCGACCAGGCCAAGGCGCTGCTCTTCGAGTTGGCGGCGGAGTTGGGGCTGTCTGTCCAGGTCATCGACATCACCGCCGAGGCCGCGGCCTGGCAGCGCTTCCATGCCCTGATCCCGGCGGCGGAGATCGCCGGCGGCCCCACCCTGGTCTGGCCCTTCGACGCCTCCGATCTGCTGCACGCGCTGGCCGAGGCGGGGCCATGAACGCATCCCCCTCGCCGATCCTGCGCCTGGGCAACCGGCTGGCTGCTGCCATCGCGGCCTGGGCCGACTACCTCAGCCGGCATTGGCTGGCCGCGCTCAACCTGCTGCTGCTGCTCTATCTGGCCCTGCCCTTTGCGGCGCCGGCCCTGATGCACGCCGGCGCCGCAGGTCCCGCCCGCGTACTCTACGCCCTCTATCGCCCTGCCTGCCACCAACTGCCAGAGCGTTCCTATTTTCTCTACGGCGCGGCCCCGGTCTACACCCTGACCGAACTGGAAACGGGGGGCGCGGCCCTGGGCGATAACATCTTCAGCCGCCGCGCGTACATCGGCGACCCCGCACATGGTTACAAAGTCGCCCTGTGCCAGCGGGATGTGGCCATCTACGGCAGCATGTTCTTGATGGGGCTGATCTTTGCCCTGCGCCGGCGCCTGCCCCGCCTCCCTCTCAAGATCTACGCCCTGCTGCTGCTGCCCATCGCTGCCGATGGGATCAGCCAGTTGCTGGGGCTGCGGGAGAGCACCTGGCAGATGCGCACCCTCACCGGCGCCCTTTTCGGCGCGGCCACCCTCTGGCTCGTCCTGCCCTACCTGGCCGAGACCATGCAGGAGGCGCGGGAAGGGTTCACGCGCTCACGCAAATCGGCATGACCCGCCATTTGGCTTTCGCCCTCACCTGCGCTATAATCCCTCCCCGTTCCCAATGATTTCCCGCCCGTCCGGGTGCTCCAGCCCGGCGGGTTTTATTTGTCACCGGAGGCACTGAAGGTTGGCTACACACAAATCTGCAATCAAACGACATCGTCAAAGCCTGAAACGCCGCGAGCGCAACCGCGTGGTACGCGGCGGTGTGCGCAAGGCCATCAAGAACACGCGCGTGCTCGTGGCCGCGGGGGAGATGGACGCGGCGCGCGAGGCCATGCAAGAGGCCATCAGCCACCTGGACAAGGCGGCGGAAAAGGGCATCTTGCACAAGAACAACGCTGCTCGCCGCAAGTCCCGCCTCGCCCGGCTGTTCAACGCGGCATCTGCGCCAAAATAATCCTCTTTCCCCCTCCACCGCAAAACACAAGCCGGGGCCAGTCCCCGGCTTTTGCGCGTTTACGGTGCGGGCCGGTTAGCGCCATCCGCCCCACCTGGGGCAAAATAAAAGCAGCAACCATCCCCACCTCGGAGCCTTTGCCTTGAGCAAATTCATCCTCATCGGCGCCGGCGGTTTCGTGGGCGCGGTGCTGCGCTATGTGGTCAGCGGCGCGGCCCAATCCCTCAGCCACAGCGCCGGCTTCCCCTACGGCACCCTTGTCGTCAACCTCAGCGGCTGCCTGATCATCGGTTTCCTGGCGCGGCTGGCCGATCTGCAAGGCCTGTTCAGCGCGGATGCGCGGCTGTTTCTCTTCATCGGCGTGCTGGGCGCTTTTACCACCTTCTCCACCTTTGGCAACGAGACCTACGCCCTGCTGCAAGGAGGGGAGATCGGCCTGGCCCTGCTGAATGTGGGGGCCAGCGTGCTGGCGGGACTGGCCGCGGTGTGGGTGGGGCATGGTCTAGCCACCTGGATCGCGTTCTAAAGGAGGTATCCCCCCATGACACTCCCCCAAACCGGCCATCTGTTGCGCATTTTCATCGGTGAATCGGACAAATACGAGGGCAAGCCGCTGTACGAGTGGATTCTGGCGCAGGCGCGTGGCCACGGTCTGGCCGGGGCCACGGTGCTGCGCGGGATTATGGGGTTCGGCGCGCACAGCCGCATCCACACGGCCAAGATCATGCGGCTCTCCACCGATCTACCGATCATCATCGAGATCGTGGACACGCGCGAGAAACTGGAGGCCTTCATGCCCCTGATCGATACGGCCATCGCCGAGGGCCTGGCCACGCTGGAAAAGGCGGAGGTGTGGTTCTATCGCAGCAGAAGGGAGAGGGACTGATTTTTTGTTTTTTAATCACAAAGGCAGCAAAAAATGCAAAAGATGTAGAATATTTTTTGTAGGTCATAAGATGTATCGGCGTGAAAGTAGCGCCACTGAGACCATAAAACGAATGAACAATATCCCACGATCTACAAGGACCAAGCCAACCATGCCGATAGAGACCTCTTTTCGTATCAACAGCCCCCACGTCATCGCCGAAGTCATCGAAGACGAGGCGATTATCGTCAATCTGGACAGCGGCGCCTATTACAGCCTGCGCGACGCCGGCGCCCTCATTTGGCGCCTGATCGAACAGGGCGCGGCCTTTCCGCAACTTGTCGGCGAGCTAGCGCAGCGCTACGAAGGAACCGAAGCCGGCATCGCAGCGGGCGCGCGCAATCTGATCGCCGAATTGCAGGGCGAGGGATTGATCCTCGCTGGCCAGGCAGCCGCGCCGGGCGCCTTCTCCTTGCCTGCGCACAACGGCCGCCCCCCTTTCCAACCGCCGGCGCTGGAAAAATACACTGATATGGCCGACCTGCTCCTGCTCGACCCCATCCACGAGGTGGACGAGGGGCAGGGCTGGCCCGCGCCGCGGCGATAAGGGCAGGCATGTTTTCTCCCGGCAGGGCCACCAAATTGTACGACGCCAGGGCGCAGCAACTGGCCTCCCCGCGCGGTCAGTTGGCCCAACTGCGCTACGTGCCCCGCGCCTTACGCCTGGTCTGGAAGGCTGCCTCTGGCTGGAGTCTGGCTTCGACCGCGCTGTTGGTGATCCAGGGCCTGCTGCCGGTCGTCACCGTCTATCTGACCCGCACCCTGGTCAATGCCCTGGTTTCGGTGGTGGAGAGTGGCGGCAATCAGGCAGCCTTGCAGCCGGCCCTGAGCGCCATCTTGCTGTTGGGCGGGGTGATCCTGGCCGGTGAGCTGTTGGGCAGCGTCCAGGCCTATGTGCGTTTGCTGCTGGCCGAACGCACACAGGATCACATGAACGACCTGATCCACGACAAGGCCATCGCTCTGGATCTGCACTTCTTCGAATCGCCGACCTATTACGACCAATTGCAACGGGCCAGCATCGATGCCGTCGACCGGCCCCTGGGCCTGCTGGAAAGCCTGAACAGCCTGTTGCAAAACGCCATCACCCTGGCAGCGATGGCCGGCGTGCTGCTCACCTTTGCCTGGTGGATGCCCCTGGTGCTGCTGGCGGGCACCCTGCCGGCGTTGTGGGCCGCCTTGCAGGCCACTGTGCTCTTTCACAAGTGGCGGCTGGTCAACACCACCAACCAGCGCCGGCTGCTCTACTATAGCCGTTCGCTTTCTCTGGAACAGGCCGCGGCCGAAATGCGGCTGTTTGCTCTGGGCGAGCATTTCAAACAGGCCTACAACAGCCTGCGCCGCCGCTTGCGCCAGGAGCGGTTGGGGCTGTTTCGGCGGCAGATGGCCGCGCAGATGGCCGCCAGCCTGGCCGGGCTGCTCAGCCTGGCCCTGGCCCTGGGCTGGATGGCCTGGCAGTCCTTGGTCGGCCGCTTCAATCTGGGCGATCTGGCTATGTTCTGGCAGGCGATGAGCCAGGGCCAACGGCTGATGCGCGGCCTGCTCACCGGTTTCAACGATATCTACCGCAATTTGCTCTTTCTGGAAGATTTGTTCACTTTCCTGGATCTGAGGCCCACGCTGAAGGATCCGGCCCAGCCGCAGCCGCTGGCCCCCGGCTTGCAGCAGGGCATCGCCGTCGAGGCGGTGACCTTTGCCTACCCTGCCAGCGAGAACAAAGCATTGCAGATGTTCTCGCTGGCCATCCCCGCCGGCCAGATCGTGGCCATCGTGGGCGAGAATGGCGCGGGCAAGAGCACCTTGCTCAAGCTGCTTTGCCGCTTTTATGACCCGCAGGAAGGCCGCATCACCTGGGATGGCGTGGATCTGCGTCATCTGGCCCAGGCCGACCTGCGCCGGCGCATCACCGTGCTCTTCCAGCAGCCTTTCCCCTACCACGACAGCGTGGCCGACAACATCCGCTTCGGCGATCTGGCCGCGCTGCCGGATCGGGCGCGCATCGAACAGGCGGCCGGCGCGGCCGCGGCGGAGGAGATCATCCGCCGCCTGCCGCAGGGCTACGACACGATCCTGGGCAAGTGGTTCGGCTACACCGAGTTGAGCGTGGGCGAGTGGCAGCGGCTGGCGCTGGCCCGCGCCTTCGTGCGCCAGGCCGACCTGGTGATCCTGGACGAGCCGACCAGCGCCATGGACAGTTGGGCCGAGGCCGCGTGGATGGCCCGCTTCCGCGAGTTGGTAGCCGGCCGCACCGCGCTGATCATCACCCACCGCTTCACGACAGCGATGCAGGCCGACGTGATCCACGTGATGCACGCGGGCCGCATCGTCGAATCGGGCACGCACGCCGAATTGGTGGCGTTGGGCGGGCGCTACGCCGCGTCCTGGCGGGCGCAGATGCGGGAGGCGGGGGGCGGCGCTCCCGTGATATAGTCCGGCGTGCCGAGCCAAGACGCAGAACTGAGACCCAAGCCAGCCCAAATGGAGATACCGCGATCCGCAAATCATGCCTGGCAGCTCCTTTTCGTCGGCTTCGACAGGTGCGCTGGCGGCTGCGCACCTGGCAGACCCGGCAGAGACGCCTACGTTTTTATCGCCAGTTCATTCCGCACGGCGGGCTGTGCTTCGATGTGGGCGCCAACGTGGGCAACCGCGCAGATTTGTTCCTGGCGCTGGGGGCGCGCGTGATTGCTGTCGAGCCAGTCGCCGAGACGGCCGCCCTGCTGCGCCAACGCTTTGCTCAGAACTCGCGATTGATTGTGCTGGAGACCGCGCTGGATGCAACAGAGGGCCAAACGACTATCACCGTTTGTTCGCCTCACTGGCTGTCAAGCATCTCAGCCGACTGGCTGGCCGCTACCGAACGTACCGGCCGCTTTCCACGGCGCAAGATCATCGCAAAGCGCGTGACGTCCCTTACCACTCTGGATCATTTGATCAGCGTTTACGGTGTGCCGGCTTTCATCAAGATTGATGTGGAGGGCTACGAGTTGCAGGTGCTACGCGGACTGTCGCAGCCTGTCCCGACGCTGTCCTTTGAATATCACCCCGAGACGCTGCATGAGGCAGCGGCCTGTCTGGAGCACCTGACCAGTCTGGGCGCGCTGCACGCCAATTTCTCGCGCGGCGAAAGCCTGACCTGGGCGCTGCCGGAGTGGCAAACGCCGGCGCAACTGCTTGCCCAATTGAATGAAGAAACCACCCACGATCGGTTACAATTCGGCGATATCTACGTTCGTTACGAACGACCGCACTATCAGCAGAAGACCGGACGGAGCTCCTGACGATGACGGCGTATTTCAGACAACTGGCCGGTTCCGCCTGGCGCGCTTTGAGCCACCGTTGGCCGCGGGCGGATCCTCGCCAGCGAGTCGAGGCCATCTTTCATAACGATCACTACTTGCGCCTGACTGCGCGTTCCCTGGAGCATCTCGCCAGTCTGGGCCTACCCCTGCGCGGGCGCACGGTGCTGGAGGTCGGCGCCGGCGCAGGCGACTACTCCAGCTTCTTCATAGATCGCGAGTGCCACATCACCATCACCGATGTGCGCCCGGAACTGCTGGCCTACTTGCGCCGCCGCTACCCGGAACAGGATGTGCAGCATCTAGACCTGGAAACGCCGGCCCCTCTGACCGGTGCGCCCTTCGAGGTCGTTTTCTGCTATGGCGTGCTCTATCATCTGCGCCAGCCGGCCCAGGCGCTGGCCTACCTGAACGACTGCTGCCGCGACCTGCTACTGGTCTCATCCCAGGTCGTCTATGGCGACGAAGAGGATATCGTCCTGGTAGATGAACAGCAGGCGCGGCTCGGTCAATCTTACTACGGACGCGGCGCACGTTTCACCCGCAGATGGCTTTGGCAACAACTGCGCCATCACTTCCCGCATGTCTATTTGCCCATCATCCAGCCCGCGCATCCTCAATTCCCCACCGACTGGACCTTACAGCCTGTCAAGGAGGAGTTGGTGCGCGCTGTTTTTGTCGCCGCGCGGCAGCCGTTAACCAATCCGCTGCTGACCGAAGCCTGGCTGGATCACCAAGAGCGCCAGCCATAGGGGATGAGCGTGACAGCACTGGCAGAGCGTAGTCTGACCGTGGCGTGCTGGGCCGGGCTTGGCAACCGGCTGCGGGTGTTGATCTCCGGGTTGACCGTAGCCGCAGCCAGCGATCGCCGCTTCACGATGCTCTGGCCGCGCACGCGGGATTGCGCCGCCAGCTTCATGGATTTATTCGTGAACGACTGGCCGGTAGAGGAAGCCCCCCTGACGGCAGTCAAGGATCTGCCTCCCTATCTTGGCTACTACTGTCCGCCGCTGCCGGACGCGTTGACCTCGCCTGAGCCGCACCTGGCCCTGCTGACGCCGCACTGGCTGCTGGAACCCGCGCGCTCCCCACGCCACGTGGCGCTGCTGCCCACGTGTGCGGCGCTGCTGGCCGCGTTGGAACCGGCGCCGCTGCTGGCCGACCAGATTGCCGCGTTCAAAGCGGCCCATTTCCGCCCGCGCATGATCGGCGTGCATCTGCGCCGGGGCGACTTTCTGTTTTATGGGGCCGGGGCGGCCGATAACTTTGCCAGCAGCCGGCGCGCGGTGGAAGGCTTGCTGCGCCAGTGGCCGGATGCCGGCATTTTCCTGTGCAGCGACGACGGCGCCGGCGACCCCTACCAGGCCCGCCGCGCGGTGGCCGGCGTCCACGCCGCCTATCGCCAGCATTTCAGCGAACGCGTCGTCTGGCGCACGCCGTCCAGCCTGGACCGCAGTCAGCCCGCGGCCACCCAGGATGCCCTGGTCGACCTCTGGTTGCTGCGCGCCACCGATGGCTTTGTCGGCACGCCGGACAGCAGCTTTTCCGAGATGGCGGTCTTTGGCCGCTCCGTTCCGACTCGCTGGGCCGAGCCGGATGGTTGGCGCTACCGGCTGGCGGCGGGGCTGCTCAACGCTGCCGGCATTGCCTGGCTGCTGCGACAGCAGGGCCGACGGCGCTTTGGCCGGGAGCTTTCGCTGCTGCGACTGATGGATTACCACTGGCGGCGCTGGCGTGGGCGGTCTGTTGTCAACGATGCGCGCGCCTGGCGGCGACACGCGTTGCCCCTGGCGCAGCCGGCAGAGAAGCGTTGAGGCCAACCACCATGCGCGTCTCGCTTGAACCGCCGCCCGTCTATTTCATGCACCTGCCCAAAACCGCCGGCACTGCCCTGGGCCGCTGGCTGCGCATGGGCTACCATCGCAACCGCTACATTGATCTGCGCGCCGAAGAACTGGAGCGCCTGACGCAGGCTGATCTGCCGCGGTTCCGCTGCTTCCATGCCTGGCACCTGGGCCGCGGGCTGTACGATTTGATCGGGCGCAGCGATCTCTTGTGCGTGACGATGCTGCGCGAACCCATCGAGCGGGCGGTATCGGCGGTACGCCATCATCAGCGCACCGGGCAGGATCACCCGGAGCGCATCTCACCCGCGCATCTGGCGCAGATGCAGCCCTGGCTGATGGCGGACAGTGAGGCGTGCATCCGGGCCGGCGTCGCGGACGCGCCGCTCCAGAACGCGCAGACACGCGTGCTGGGCAATCGTCGGGGCTATGCCCAGCTCTTCCGCGGCGCGGCCCAGCCCAGTGCGCGCACGCTCCTCTTCGCTGCTTATCCGGTGCTCGACTATCCGTGGTTGGATCAGCAGACACCGGAAGATGACGCCGGCAGCTTCCAGCGGGCGCAGGCCTGGCTGGACGAGATGGCCGTGGTCGGCCTGACCGAGCGCTACGCCGAGTCGCTGCTGCTGATGGGCGACCTGCTCGGCATCCCGATTCCGGCTGAACCACCCCGCGCCAACATCAACCCGCAGCGCAGCGGCCCGGCCATGCGCTATCGGGATCAGCTTGCGCCGGAGGTGGTGGCCCGGCTGGAGGAGCTGAACCGCTACGACCTGGAACTCTACGCCCACGCCACCGAACTCTTCGAGCAGCAGTGGGCACGCTACCGGGCGCGGGCGCGCCGGACGTTTAGCATTGCCGCGCACGCACGGCAAACGCTGCGACCGCTGAAGGCGCAGATCAGGCGTATCATGCGTACACCATCCAAACGATTGGCCGGATCACCATGAAATTGCTGCTTGAACCACTACCCATTTACTTTTTGCACGTGCCCAAAACGGGTGGTGTCGCTCTCGGAAACTGGCTGCGCCGCGCCTACGGTCAAGGCTATTTCGATCTGGACCTGCCCCAAATCACGAAGCTGACGGGCCGGAGCATTCGGGACTTCCGATGCTATCATGCCTGGCATCATGGCCGCAGCATGTTCGACTGGCTTGGCCGGGGCGATCTCATGGTGATCACCATGCTCCGCGATCCCGTCGAAAGAGTCGTATCGGGATTCAAGTTCCACCAACGAAGGGCCGTAGAGAAACCGGCTAACTGGAAACCAGAATACTTGACTATGATGCGCCCGATCCAACACAGCCGTATCGAAGATAGCCTGGAGCATGAGGTGATCACCCGCAGACTCAGCAACGGCCAGGTGCGTCTGTTAGGCATCCGCAAGGACTACGCTGCATTTCTCACCACCCTCCGCCAGAACCGTCAGTCTGACACGCTGTTGCGGCCCTATGATGTCCCCGTACTCAGCGATCCGGACAACTTGCCCCTGCTCTACGCCAACGCCCGCGCCTGGCTGAACGAGATGGCCGTCGTCGGCCTGACCGAGCGCTACGCCGAATCGCTACAGTTGATGGGCGACCTGCTCGGCATCCCGGTTCCGGGAGAACCACCCCGGGCCAACGTGAACCCGCAGCGCGCCGACCCGGCCATGCGCTACCGGGATCAGCTTGCGCCGGATGTGATCGCCCGGCTGGAAGAGTTGAACCGGTATGACCTGGAACTCTACGCCCACGCCACCGAGCTATTCGAGCAGCAGTGGGCGCGCTACCGGGCGCGACCGCGGCGGACTTACAGTATTGCCGCGTCTGTGCGCCATCACCTGCATCCCGCCAGGGAGAGGGCGAAACAGATGGTCAAGCAAACGCCCTTGCTGGCGCAGATTTACGCCGGTATCCGAAAGCGAGGTTGATTGTCATGCCGCTAACTTTCCACATCATCTATGTACCGGGATCCGTTGACTATCTGCTCGGTTTCGTCGACAGCCTGTTGCGCTGGTCCCCATACTCATTTCGATTAGTAAGCAACGGCTGCTCACCAGCAGAACAACGTTTGATGCAGGCCTACTGCCGCCGTGACTCCAGACTTGAGTATCTGGCGCTGCCAACTGTTGAGCCTCTGTACCATACCCACTCACTGAACTATCTGCAGGCCATCTGTCGGGAAGACGCCTTCTGCTTCATGGATTCGGACATCTTTGCCAGCGGGCCATTCTTGGATAATTTGGACTACCTCCGCCAAGAGTATACAGGCCTCTTTGCCGGCGCACCGTTTTGGTTGCTGCTAGAGGATCAGATAATGGCCGCACACGTCAACATTGCGACCGGCGAACACAACCACACAAACCGTGGACTGCCTTTGGGTACAACTTTTTTCGCCGTGTACGACAACCGGCTGCTCACCGAGTTCATCCGCAGTACGGGGATCGGTTTCCAAATCTGCGATTGGGGCGCTCTACCTGCCTGGCTACAGACGTGGTGTGCGCAACATAGCCTAGCCGGGTATTGGTTCGACACCGGCAAGACGCTGAACCTGGGATTGCAAGCTCACGGGCACAAAATCATCGTCCTCGATTCGCCCAATCTCTTCCATTTGGGCGGTATCAGCTTTATCGCCAAGCGGCGCTATCACGACATGCAAAAAAGCCGCGCCTTTTTGATAGGCGGGTTGTACTACCAGATGCGCGAACTCTACATCAACCTGCGCCGACGGATGAAGAATGACCCGGTATTCCGGTCGGCCCGTCTACCCTTTCTGCGCCGCCGCCGGCGCTACGGCCCCTATTTCGCCGATCTGCTGGAAGCTGAGGTGTACGGCAAACAGCCGCCCGTCCTACCTGCGGAGGAACATCCCCTCATCCGCCAACGGGCGCAGTTTGCCGCAGAAGAGATACCACGTCTGGTTCGCCGTTTCAGGGGCCGGCGCGCCTCGTGGGAAGAGATCACTGGCGAGGAGACCTCTGCATGAGCCAGCTTTCGCGTCCGGGGGCGCGTTGGTTTGCCAGAATGGGCAGCGCTCAAGTTTGGCGGCGGGCCTGGCAGGTCTGGCAACGCGAGGGTCTGGTTGATTTGCTGGCGCGCCTGCGGACAAGAGCTGCGCTGCGTTCCTACGCCCACTGGCTGGCCGCGCAGCGCCTCAGCGATGACGACCGCCGCGACATCCAGCGGCAGATCGACCAGATGGTCCGCCCTCCGTTGATCTCCGTGCTCGTGCCGGTCTACAACAGCCGGCCCGGCTGGCTGCGCGCCTGTCTGGACTCGGTGCTGGCGCAGCTTTACCCGCACTGGGAGTTGTGCATCGCCGACGACGCCTCGACCGATCCCCAGGTGCGGGCGATCCTGGCGGACTATGCGGATCGTGATGTACGCGTCAAGGTCATCTATCGCCCGCACAACGGCCATGTGGCCGCAGCCACCAACAGCGCGCTGGCCCTGGCAGCGGGTGAGTTCGTCGCTTTTCTTGACCACGACGACCTACTGGCTGAACACGCGCTCTACCTGGTGGCTGCGGCTGTCCGCGAGCATACGGACACGGCGCTCCTCTACACCGACGCTGACCGCTGCGATGCGCGCGGCCGGCGCTTCGCCCCCGCCTTCAAGCCGGATTGGAGCCCTGATCTCCTGCTTGCCCACAACTACATCAACCACCTGACGGTGCTGCGCACGGAATTGGTTCGGCGCGTGGGCGGGCTGCGCCCAGGGCTAGAAGGCGCACAGGATCACGACCTGCTGCTGCGGGTTAGCGAGCAGATTCCCCCAGCGGCGATCCATCACATCCCCCACGTGCTCTACCACTGGCGCGCCCATGCGGCCTCGCTGGGGCGCAAACAGCGCGCCCGGTCTGCCGCCACCACCGCGTCCCGCCAGGTGATCGTTGACTGCCTGGCCCGGCGCGGGTTGGACGCGGAGGTGCTGGCAACGGTGGCCCACCCCTTCCTGCACCGGGTGCGCTATCGCCTGCCCGACCCGCCGCCCCTGGTCAGCGTCATCATCCCCACCCGCGACCGGCCCGACCTGCTGCGGGTGGCGGTGGCCGGCGTGCGGGAAGCCACCGATTATCCGGCCATCGAGCTGATCATCGTGGACAACGACAGCCGCGACCCGGCCACGCTGGGCTATTTGAGCGAGTTGGCGAAAGAGGAAGATGTGCGCGTGCTGCACCAGCCGGGGCCATTCAACTACGCCGCGCTCAACAACGCCGCGGCTGCCCAGGTCGCGGGCGATATGCTCTGCTTTCTCAACAACGACATCGTCGTCACCCAGTCCAATTGGCTGGCCGAGCTGGTCAGCCACGCCCTGCGGCCGGAGATCGGCGCGGCGGGGCCGCTGCTGCGCTATGAGGATGGCCGGATACAGCACCTGGGCGTTACCTTGCAGTCAGGACAGGTGCGAAGCCTGACACTCAGGCAGGAAAGCGAAGTAGATGGTTTCAGATTTCCGCTACAGAGTCATGTCCGCAACGTGGCCGCGCTGACCGGCGCCTGCCTGGTGCTGCGCCGCAGCATCTTCGCGGAAGCCGGCGGTTTCGATGAGCAGTTGGCCGTAGCCTACAATGACGTTGACCTCTGCCTGAAGCTGCGCGCGGCCGGCTACTGGCTGCTCTGCACGCCCTTTGCCGAGCTGGTGCATCTCGGTTCGGCCAGCCGGGGCGGGGAGGACTCGCCGGAGAAACAGGCCCGGCTGCGGCGCGAGGCCGACACCCTGCGAGAGAAATGGGGCGCGTTTGCGGCCAGCGATCCTTTCACCAATCCCAACCTGACCTGGCGGCGCGGATGCCCGGAGATGGCATTCCCATCCGCCGCGCCCTGCCCCTGGCGAAGGAGTGACGCATGAGGAGGCGCTACAAAGGGCAAGACAAAGGGCAAGACAAAGCGCAAAGGCTGGCTGTGCCGTCATTGGCCCGCAGCTTGCGACGCGAACTCGGCGTCTCCGCGCAAAAATCCGCCAAAACGGACTGCTGTGCTAAAATCCCCCGCACTTAACTGTCCATTCAGCCCAGTAGGGCACTATACGATTCTTCACCACCACCGGCCCGGTCAGATCGACGGACCGGCAACGATGAACCAGAGGATACATCCTTCATGACCACCACCCAAATCAGCTACAAATTCAACGCCCCCCGCATGATCCACGAAACCATCGAAAAAGAAACTGTAGTGATTGACACCGAATCCGGCGTCTATTTCAGCATCACCGGCTGCGGCTATCTGGTCATCCAACTGCTGGACCACGGCGTGAGCGTGCCCGAGCTGACCGCACGGTTAGCAGCCGGTTTTGGCCTGGCTCCGGCCGCCTTGAGCACTCAACTGGAGGACTTCATAGCCCAACTCCTGGCCGAAGAGATGGTGGTGCCCGTCGAGGACGGTCCCGGCGCATCTGCTGAGCTTATCCTGGCGAACGGCGACGTTTACGCGCCGCCCGTGCTGGAAAAGTTCACCGACATGCACGACCTGCTGCTGATGGATCCGATCCACGATGTGAGCGATGCGGGCTGGCCCCATCGCAACTGAATCGAAATGCGTGCCGCGAGAGCGTTCCATGCCGGAGTTGTCCACGCCCGTTGTGCTGATCATCTTCAACCGTCCCCATGTGGTGCGCCAGGTTTGGGCCACGATCCGCGCCGCCCGCCCTAACCGCCTCTTCGTGGTCGCCGACGGGCCGCGGCCGGATCGTCCAGAAGACGCGGCGCTCTGCGCGGAGAGTCGCGCCATCGTGGCCCAGGTGGATTGGCCCTGCCAGGTCGAACGCAACTACGCGGAGCACAATCTGAACTGCGGCCTGCGCGTGGCCACCGGACTGGATTGGGTGTTTGCCCAGGTCGAAGAAGCCATCGTGCTGGAAGATGACATCCTGCCCGATCCCTCGTTCTTTGGCTTTTGCCAGGCCCTGTTAGCGCGCTATCGCAGCGACGAACAGTGCATGGGCATCGGCGGCTACAATGTGCTGGGCGAGTGGCGGCGGGCCGAAGGCAGTTACTTCTTCCATCGTCACCCAGTGACCTGGGGCTGGGCGACCTGGGCGCGGGCCTGGCGTAGCTTTGATTACCACCTGGAGCGGTATCGCGCCTGGAATGTCCACGAGCGACTGCTGGCGCATCTCAGCGATCCAGAAATGATGGCGTACACCTGGGATTTGTTTCAGCACCTCAAGCCAGCGTTGACCGACGCGTGGGACACCCAATGGGCGCTCATCTGTACCCTCTTGGGCGGGCGCTGGATCAGCCCGACCGTCAACCTGGTGACCAATGTCGGCTTTGACCCCGACGCCACACATACGGGCATGGCGCATGACCTGCGCGGGCTGATCAGGCGAGGGAGTGCGCAGTGGCCGCTGACCGCAGCCGAGCAGCAGGGGCGCGGCGCCGTGGATGAAGATTTCGATCGCTGGGCTTTTCTGCTGCAAAACCTGAACAGCTACCGGGATATGCGCCGGCTGAGCGTTTGGCAACGGGCATTGGACGCAAATCCCCACCTTGCGATGCCCGGCATCTTTCGCGGGGGCCGAACCACCCTGGCCCCGCTGCGCAACCCCGCCGAGCTGCTGGCCGTCCTCGACTACGTGGCCCCCTTCATGGCCGACAATCCCCGTCTGCATCGCATGAAGGCCGACCTTGCGGCATTGGCGGCCCGCCCATGAAGATCGTCCACATCATCGAGCGCTTTTCCAGCGCCGGGCCAGAGCGAGCGCTCATCGCCGCGGCCAAATATGCGGCGCAGCTTGGCCTGACGCAGGAGCATCTGGTCTGTACGCTGGAGAAGTCCGGCTCGCCCGCCGCCGTCATCATGGCCCGGCAGGCCGGCGTGCGGGTGCTGCTGGGGCCGGATCCGGCGTTGCGCACGGAGCTGCTGGCCCAGGCCGATATCGTGCTGATCCACTTCTGGAACAACCCCGCGCTCTGGACATTCTTGCGCAGCCCGCTGCCGCCGCTGCGCCTGGCGATCTGGTTGAAGATCTTTGGCAGCCATCCGCCCCAGGTCGTCCCTCGCCCCCTGCTCGACTTTGTCGATGCCGTGGCGGCCACAACGCCTGGCACGCTGCACCTCCCGGAACTGGCCGGGCGGGCTGCTGCCACGCCGGTCATCTTTGCGCCGGCGGATTTCGCCCGTCTGGAGGGTTTCACCCCCCAACCCCACGCCGGTTTCAACGTGGGGATCATCAGCGGCTCGCTGGACCCGACCAAGCTCCACCCCGCTTTCGTCGCCATGAGCGCGGTGGTGGACGTTCCCGAAGTACGCTTCATCGTCTGCGGCGGGGGCGGCGAGCAGTTGCAGCGGCAGGCCGAGGCGTTGGCCGCCGCCGATCGTTTCGATTTCCGCGGCTATGTGGAGGACATCCGCGGTGTGCTGGCGGTGTGCGACGTTTTCGGTTATCCCCTCAGCCCGCAGACTTACGCCACCAGCGAGAAGGCGCTGCAAGAGGCCATGTGGGCCGGCGTGCCGCCGGTGGTCTTTCCCCATGCCGGCGTCCGCTACCTGGTGGAAGATGGCGTGACCGGGCTGGTGGTGGCGAGCGAGGCGGAATACACTGCGGCCATCGAGTGGCTGTATCACCACCCCGGCGAACGCAGCCGGCTGGGGCGCAATGCGCAGGAATACGCGCGCCGCGCCTTTGCGCCCCAGCCGGCCGTGGGTCAGCTCGCCGGTCTCTTCGCCGGGCTGATGACGCGCCCCAAACGGCTGCGCACCTGGCCCGCCGACGGCGACACGCCGGCCGCGTGGTTCATCGCCGCCCTGGGCGACCATGCCGGCCCTTTTGCGATCAGCTATGCCGACGGCCCCGGCCCGGCGCGCGACGCGGCCGAGGCGGAGATCGCCGCGGCCTCCGATCTGCTGCTGCACTCCGAGGGCGGCATCATCCACTATCGCAACCATTGGCCGGCCGATGCCCATCTGCGCCTGTGGACCGGGCTGGCCCTGGCGCACCGGGGCGAGACCGAGCGTGCGGCCCAGGAGTTGCAGGCTGCTGCTGCACTCGGCGTGACCCGCCCCCGGTCAACGCGCTGGCCGGGCGAGGAGGTGCAGGCATGACGCCGCCCCTGATCTCCGTGATTGTCCCGGCCCGCAACGCCATGCCCTATCTGCCCGAGGCGCTGGCGAGCATCCGCAACCAAGCGGCGCCGCGGCTTTCCCCCACGCGCGCTTGATCGAACAGACAGGGTTGGGGCTGGCTGCGGCCCGCAACAGCGGCTTGGCGGCCGCGCGCGGCGACCTGATCGCGTTCCTGGATGCGGATGACCTGTGGCCCGCCGGCAGTCTGGCTGCCCGCGTCGCCTACCTGGCGCAGCATCCCGACTGCGCCGGCGTCAGCGGCCAGGTCGTGCGCTTTTTGCAGCCGGGCACGCGCCTGCCACCCTCCTACGTTGGCGACTGGCTGGATCAGCCCGTGCCGGGCTATACGCCGGGCGCGCTGCTGGCGCGGCGGAGTGTGTTTGAACAGGCCGGCCCCTTCGATCCCACTCTCACGGTCGGCTGCGATAGCGATTGGTTTGCACGCGCCATGGACCACAACATCAACCTCGTCATCACGCCACAGATCACGCTGCACAAACGCATCCACGAAGGCAACCTGTCGGCGCAGATCGCCACGTATCGCCGTGAGCTGTTGATGGTTGCCCGGCGTTCCCTGCAGCGGCGCGGCATCCTGTCGCCTGGCGGGGAGCATGCCGCCTTACGCGGGACAGAGCCGGAGGCCGGGTGACGCTGTCCGGTCCTGCTACGATCTCAGATTGTCACCAAACCGCAAAAATGCGGTAAAATGGCCCAGATATCAGCCTTTGCGAAGAATTAGCCGGCTTTGACGACACTACGCACCGATTACTTGCCTCAACTTGCCGCCGCGTTCGCCGATGCCGAACGCAGGCAGCAAATCAGTGAACGCGCCCTCCAGATCGCCGGCATGACCATCCGCCTGCGCATCGCCGGCGCGGCCCTGGCCGAGGCCACCCTGCTCGCCCTGGCCCATCTGGTAACCGATGACGGGACCGCGCCGCCGGATATCACCCTGCACCTGTGGGACGGCGCGGCGACCGACATCTGGCCGCCGCGGCCGCCTTTCACGCCGGAGGATTACCGCCGCTACGGCCAGCGCGCGGTCGCACACGATGGCGTCCGCTCGTTGATGCACGCGCCGGCGTCCGGCCAGCTCTTCGCCTACGACCGGGCTAGCCGCCAGGGTTATTTCTGGGTCGAGGACGCGGGCCAGCTTTCGATCTACGAGCGGGCCGCGCCCGTGCAGACCCTCTTCCACTGGGCCTTACAAGAGTTCGGCTGGCAGATCGTCCACGCCGCGGCGGTGGGGAACGAGAGCGGCGGCGTGCTGTTGATCGGCTCGACCGGCGCGGGCAAGTCCACCACCGCGCTGAGCTGCCTGGCGCAGGCGGGGCTGCACCTCCTCAGCGACGACAAGTGCCTGGTGCGGCTGGACCCGAAACCAGAGGCCTTCGCCCTCTTCAGTTCGGCCAAGATCAAAGGGGACATGTTGCCCCGGCTGCCCCACTTCCGCCCCCTGCTGGCCGGCTGGGACGACAACTACAAGGCCGAGAAGGGGTTGGTCTTCCTGCACCCCACCTACGCCGAGCACATGGTGACGAGCTTTCCGGTCAAGGCGCTGCTGCTGCCCAAAGTGACGCATCGGGCGCAGGCGGCGATCCGCCTCGCCGCGGCCGGCGACGTCTTTCGCCAACTGGGGCCGAGCACGGTGATCTGGCTGCCCGGCGCCGAGGCGGAGAACTACCGCTTCACCGCGGAGATGGCCCGGCGGCTGCCCTGCTACCGCATCGAGCTGGCGAGCGATCCGCAGGCCAATGTGGACGCCATCCGCGGCCTGCTGGAGGAACTGGGATGAGCGACAAGCCGACTATCAGCGTCATCATCCCCGTCCACAACGGCGAACGCTACCTGGCCGAGGCGATCCGCAGCGTGCTGGATCAAACCCTGCCGCCGGATGAGCTCATCGTGGTGGACGATGGCTCGACCGATGGGTCGGCCGCGATTGCCCGCAATATGGGGGACACGGCGGCTATACCGATTCGCTACGTCTACCAGGAGAACCAGGGGCCGGCCGCCGCGCGCAATCACGGCATCCGGCTGGCAAAGGGCGAATTCCTGGCTTTTCTGGACGCCGACGATCTCTGGACGCCCGAGAAGAGCCGCTATCAGATGCAGGTGTTGATGGAGCATCCCCAGGCAAGCGTGGCTTGGGGGTGCTCCATCACATTTGCCGGTGACATGTTGCCCGGTGAATCGCCGGCGTCTGTCCTGGTGCCTTTGTCGCCTCGGTTTCTGCTGCAAAGCATGCTGTTCCGCCGCGCTGCTTTGGAACGGGTCGGCGGCTTTGATGAAACCATGCGCCTGGGTGAAGACGTGGATTGGCTTTTCCGTGCAATGGAGCGTTCACACCTCATCGTCGTTCACGGGGAACTGGTGGTCTATTACCGTCGCCATGGTAATAACTCGACCAGTGACGAGGACCAAACCAGCCGCGCCCTGACTGGAGTTTTGAAAAAGTCTCTGGATCGCCGCCGTGCCCAGGGAACCCTGATCGTTAATCGGCTGTCTTCCTTGTTGATCTTACCAAGCGTCAAAAACATTCACTACAACCTGCAACGTCCGAAAGCGTGATCATCTCGTATGACTGAAGTTCCTCTGGTTAGCGTAATCGTCATCGTCCGCAATGGCGAACGTTTTTTGGCTGCAGCACTGGGGAGTATCGCCGCACAGAGCTATCGCCCCTTTGAGACGCTGGTCGTGGACGGCGATTCGACCGACCGCACCGCGGAGATAGCGCGATCTTTCACCGGTGTGCGCTACCTGCACCAGCCTGACAGCGGCATCTCCAACGCGTACAACTTCGGCATTGCCCAAGCCCGGGGCGAGCTGCTCGCCTTTCTCTCCCACGATGACCTGTGGACGCCGGACAAGCTGGCGGTGCAGGTCGGCGCTCTGTTGGCCCATCCCGACTGCCAGTACGTCGTCTGCCGCATCCGTTCATTTTTGGAACCGGGCGACAGGCCGCCCCCCGGCTTCCGACCGGAACTGCTCGATCAGACGCCAATGGCGTACATCATGGAAACTCTGCTGGTTCGCCGCGGGCTGTTCGATGTCGTGGGCCTTCATGATCCCGATCTGCCGACGGGCAGCGACGTGGACTGGTATGCACGCGCCTTCGATGCCGGCGTCGTCGGCCATACCTGCGATCAAGTATTGGTGCATAAGCGCGTGCATGTCCGCAATACCTCCCTTACCGACAGCAGCACCAACGCCCAGTTGTTGCAGGTGTTGCGGCGTTCGGTGCAGCGCAAGCACATCCATCGTGTTGTCGTGCCGGATCAAGCAGCCATATGAACACAGCTTCAACCATCACCGCCATCATCCCCGTCCACAACGGCGAACGCTACCTGGCCGAGGCGATCCGCAGCGTGCTGGATCAAACCCTGCCGCCGGATGAGCTCATCGTGGTGGATGATGGCTCGACCGACGCCAGCGCCCAGGTCGCCCGATCCTTCGGCCCGCCGGTGCGCGTGCTGGCCCAGGCCAACCTCGGCCCCGCGGCCGCGCGCAACCTGGGCGCCCAGCAGGCCTCCGGCGACCTGCTGGCTTTCCTCGACGCCGACGACCTGTGGACGCCGGAGAAGTTGGCCCGGCAAAGCGCGGTCCTGGCCGCAGATCCGGTGTGTGACGCGGTGCTCGGCCGGGTGGAGAACTTCGTCAGCCCGGAGTTGGACGAGTCCCAGGCGGCAAAGCTGGCAAGGACCGCGGCCCAGAGCGGCGAGTTTCACATCGGCGCGCTGCTGATACGCCGGGATGCGTTCCGGCGCGTCGGCTGGTTCGATGCCGGCCTGAGACACGGGGAGTTCATTGACTGGTGGGCGCGCGCCACGCAGCTTCACCTGGCCTACACGGTGCTGCCGGATCTGGTGCTGCGCCGGCGCCTGCACGCCGATAATCTGACCCGTCGGGAGCCAGGCGGGCGGAGCGACTATCTGGCGCTGCTGCGCCAACATCTGGCTCGGGGGCGGGAAACGGCTGGCGCCGGGATGGAGACGCGATGAATAAGGTGCCTCCATGCCGCATTTCCATCACCGCCCTCATCCTCGTTCGCAACGCCCCACAGAAAACCCTGCCATGATCCCTCCCCCACAGACCGGCGGCCCCTGGCCGAACCATCATCAACTCCTCCTCCTGCGCGCCGCGCTGCTGCCCAGAGAGCAGGCCCTGGCCGCGTGGGCGCAGTGGCGGGCAGAGGTGGATATCGAACAGGCCCACCCGGATCCAGCCAGCTTCCGGCTGATGCCCTTGCTCTCCCAGGCCCTGAGTCAGCAGGGCGCGGACGATCCCTTCCTGCCCCGGCTGCGGGGAATCCACCGCAATCGCTGGGTGCGCAACCAGTTGGCGCAGCAGGCGTGGCTGGCCGGGTGGCAGGGCTTGCAAGCCGCCGGAATCCACTCCCTGGCCGTGGGCAACGTGGCCCTGCTCCCCCGCCATTCCCAGGACGGGGGCCTGCGCCCGGCAGATCCCGCAGAATGGCTGGTGCGGCAGGGGGAAATGGCCCAGGCCACGCACGCGCTGTTGGCTCAGGGCTGGCGGCCCAGGGATGGCCGCCCTACTTCCTTGATCTCTGCGGCCCAGGAAGTGCGCGCCTCCCTGGCTTTTGTGGATAAAGAGGAGCGGGGATGCATTCTGCGCTGGCGATTGGCGGCTGGGGGAAAGCGTGGCGACGCGTTCGAGGAAGCACTCTGGGCCGCGGCCCAACCGGTTGCAATCGAGATCCAGGGGGAGAAAATCCGAGCCAGCGCCCTCTGCCCAGAGGACGAACTGCTCTTCCTCTGCCTGCGGGCCTGGGAGGATCTGCCCCCGCCGCCGGTGGATTGGCTGGCCGACGCGGTCGCCATCTTGCGCCGGGAGGGGGACCGGCTGGACGGCTCCCGTCTGGCGCGCATGGCCGGGCTGAGCGGGGCCGCGCCGGCCGTGCGCGATCTCCTGGCCTACCTGGCCGAGGAGTTTGAGGTCAAGCTGCCTGCGCATCTGCTGGCGGAACTGGCCCGGCTGCCCGTCACCCCTGAGTTGGGCCGCCGCTACGCGTTGTGGGCCAGCCCGTCTGGCCGATTCGGCGCCCTGGGGCGGGGCTGGGGAATCTATCGGCAATTGGCCGCCCGCCGAGGAGCGCGCTCCTTCCGCGAATTCGCCCGTCTCTACTACGGCAAAGAGAGCCAGGCGCAGCTCCTCGTCTGGGTGGCGCGCCGCCTCACCCGCCCCCACCTCGGCGCGTGAACGAGGGTGCGGGTGGCTTGCCCAGCCCGCACCCCTGTGCTACAATCCGCCTTCGCTGCGATTCACCAGCAGCGCTGCACCCTCTATGAGTGATTCTTCTCTGCCTGCGCCCCGCCTTGCATCCTGCACAGCGCCCCGCGCACACATCCAGGTAGGTTTCGGGCTGCTCGCCCGGAAACCTCGCTGACCCCTCACCCGCCCTCCTCACGCCGGCCCCACGCCGCCGCGAGGGACGGGTGTCTTTGTTTAGGAGCCAGAAAACCATCATGATGTCAGAAAGCAACCTTCTCGCCAGCTTCGGTCGTCTTTTGGAAAGCCGCGGCGTCGCCCGCTTCCTCAGTTATGTCGTCATCCCGCTGCTGGTGATCCTGGCACTGCTGCTGCCCCCCTTCCAGGTGTGGAGCCGCATCCAGACCATCGGCTACACTCCCATCCGGCCCAGCCAGGGCGAGATCAGCGACCCAGATGGCACGCGGCTGCTCTTCCCGGCGGACGGCCTCAGCGCCGGCGCCACTTACGCCCGGCTGCGCAGTTCCCCACGCGCGGATTTCGAGTTGGGTGAGGCAGGCGACGCGCTGCGACGCGCCGCCGAAGCCCTGCCCCCGCAACTGCGGCCCCGCAGCCCCATCTATCAGGTGCAAGTGCGCGGCGCCGCCCCCGCTCACACCACTGTCAGCATCCCCATTCCCAACGATTCCTTGCCCTACGAGACCCTCGATCTCTACAACTGGAATGGAGAGATGTGGGAGTGGCTGCCGCGACAAGTCATCCCCGCTGAAGATATCATTGCCTGCGATGTCAACTTCACGCCCACAGCCTTCGCGGTGATGCAGACCCAGCCCCTGCCGCCCGTGGTGGGCATAGAAGCCCTGCCCCAAAGCCAGTTGCCGACAGAGGCGGCGCCGGCCACCACCGATCTGTTCGCCTCGGCCCTGATGCTGCGCGGGGACGGCGGCGTGGACGGGGCCGAGAATCTGCCCCAGGGCAACGCCCCCTACCAAACCTTCCTCACCGTGCGCAATTACCAGCCCGGCGCCACCCCGCGCACCGATCTCACCGCCAATCTCCTGATCGATCCGGGCATGCAACAGGTGCACATCAACACCCTGGCCGAATTGGTCGCCAGCGGGCTTTATGCCGGCGTGACCCTCGATTGGCAGGGGGTCGATCCGCCCCTGCGCGGGGACTTCAACCGCTTCGTCAACACCCTGGCCGCTCGCCTGCACCAGGATGGCAAGCTGCTGGCCGTGGCTGTGGATCGGCCCATGCAACTGGCCGAAGACACCTGGGAAACCTACGGCTATGACTGGCGGGCGCTGGGCGCGGCGGCAGACCGCATCATCCTGCCCGGCCCCGAGAACCCCCTGGAGTACGCGCCCGGCGGCAGCGTCGAACGCCTGCTCTCCTTCGCGGTCTCCGAGATCGACCGCCGCAAAGTGCTGCTGCGCCTGCCCGCCCGCACTGTGGAACAGGCCGGCAATTACTTCATCTACCGCGGCTACGGCGAGGCCCTGGCCCCGCTGATGGGAGAAGTTGCCGTCGATACGGGTGTGGTGCAGCCAGGCGAGGCGGTGCAGGCCCGTCTCAGCAGTGATATCGTGGCCTCGCCCCTGCAGTTCGACCCCCCCACCGGCATTTCCTGGTATCGCTACCGCGGCCAGAGCGAGGAGGAGCGGGTCATCTTCCTGGAAGATGGCGCCAGCCTGGCGCACAAGTTGGATCTGGCCAACCGCTTCAATCTGGGCGGGGTGCTGATCGAATCGCTGCGCAGCGCTGACATCGACGCCGGCATCTGGCCGGTGCTGCAAGCCTACGCCGCCGGACAAACCCCGGCCCTCTCGAACGCCCAACTCAGCTTGAACTGGACGCTGACCGACGCGCAGGGCGCCGTAATCGCCTCGCAGCAGAGCGCCCTGAATCAGGCTGTGAGCCTGGCCCTGCCGGCAGCGCCGGGCGAGTTCCAGGTGCGGGCCGATCTGGTGGATGGGGATCGCACGATCAGCCGCCAGGGCGCGGCTGGGGTGGCTGTGGCCACCTTCACGCCTACGCCCACGCCCACGCCTGAATTCACCCCCACGCCCGAGGCCACGCCCACGCCCGAAGCCACAGCCACGCCCACGCCCCTGCCCTTTGCCGTGGCCATCGCCAGCGGAACCACCAACCTGCGCGGCGGCCCCGGCACCAACTATCCCACCGTGGGATCATTGGCTGCGGGCCAGCAACTGAAGATCATCGGCAAAAACCAGAATGGCTCCTGGTGGCAACTGGAGGGCAGCGACGGCAAACCGGTGTGGATCATCGCCAACCGCGTCACCGTGCAAGGCCCGGCCAACGAGGTCGCGGTGGCCCAAAACATCCCCGAACCGCCGGCCACGGCGCCGGCGCCGGTCGCTGCCACAGGCGGCCAACCCATCCCCGCGGGGGCCGGCAGCTTTGGCTACGGCTTGCAGATCCAGCCCTACGGCGGGGCCAACCTCGGCTTTGCGGCCGGCGCCATCAAAAACATCGGTTTCAACTGGGTGAAATGGCAGGTGCCCTGGAAAGAGATGGAAGGCTCGCCCGGCAACATCGGCTGGCAGGATGACATCGTCAACTTCTTCAACAGTCAGGGCCTGCAGATCCTGGCTTCGATCGTGAAAGCGCCCAATTGGGCGCGGCCGGCCGGCACCAACCTGGGCGTGGAAGGCCCGCCCGCAGACCCGCAGACCTTTGCCAACTTCCTGGGCGCGTACGCGGGCCGCTACTGCGGCAAGGTGCAGGCCATCGAGGTGTGGAACGAGCAAAACCTGCACTATGAATGGGGGGATGAGCCCCTCGACGCCGCCCGCTATATGGAGCTGCTCAAACGCTCCTACGCCTCGATCAAGGCCGCCTGCCCCGGCATGATCGTCGTCAGCGGCGCGCTCACGCCCGCGGGCAATGTCGGCGCCCTGGCCATCGACGACTTCACCTATCTGGAGCAGATGTACCAAAACGGCCTGGCCCGCTATTCCGACGCCATCGGCGCCCACCCCAGCGGCTACAACATCCCCCCCAGCCTCACCTGGCAGCAGGCCTGCGATTTCATCAACCAGAAGGGCGCCAGCTTCCGCGGGGCCTGCGACAGCCCCCACCATTCCTGGGCGGCCCGCTCCACCGTCGAAGGCTACCGCAACATCATGCTGAAATATGGCGACCGCAACAAACGCGTCTGGCCGACCGAGTTCGGTTGGGCCGCGGGCGGCGCCTTGCACCCCGCCTATGGCTACGCCAACGACAACTCCCGCGACGAACAGGCCCGTTGGACGGTCGAATTCTACCAGTGGATGCGCAGCACCGGCTATGTCGGCCCGGCCTTCCTCTGGAATCTGAACTTTGGCATGACCAACCCCGGCACCGAGCTGGCGCAGTGGGGCATCCTCGACCAGGGTGGCAATGCCTACCCCGTCTACAACGCCCTGCGCGACATGCCCAAATAGGCCCATGCCAATGACTCAGACTCACCGCCACGCCGCCGCTTTTCTGGCCGGGATGATCAGCACCGGACTTCTGCTCACCCTGCTGGTCGGGATGCTGCTGTTGGGCGGGTGCGGCGCGCAGCCCGCGCCCACGCCCACCCCCACCAAAACGCCCACCGTCGCCGGGGCCGAGGCCACCGCCCCCCCCGCAGCCACGGCTCCCATGGCCACGCCCACCCCGGCCCCGCCCGCAGCCACCGATACGCCCGCAGCCACCGATACGCCCGCGGCCAGCGTTCCCACCGCGGCGCCCGCGGCCACCGACGCGCCCGCAACCGCCGCCCCCACTGACGCGCCGCCGCCCCCCACCGCCACCCCGCGGCCCCCGGCCCCCGCCTCCGGCCCCACGGCCATGCGCTCGCCCGATTTCGGAGCGCAGGCCTTCCTGTGGTGGCGGCCGGAAACCGCCGAGCGCGACCTCCGCCTGATGAAAGAGGCCGGGTTCAACTGGGTGAAACAGTGGTTTGCCTGGCAAGACATCGAAGGCGCAGGCCGCAATCAGTACGACTGGAGCCGCACCGACCGCATCGTCGATCAGGTGCAAGCCGCGAACCTGAAGCTGTTGGTGCGCATCTCGCCCAGCGATGTGCGCTTCTGGGCCGGCGATCCGCCTGAAAACGCCGATCTCTTCGCCGAATTCGCCGGCAACCTGGCCGCACGCTACCGCGGCCGCATCCACGCCTACCAGATCTGGAACGAACCGAACCTCAGCCGCGAGTGGGGCGACAAACGGCCCGACCCGGCCGGATACGCCCGCCTGCTGGGCCAGGCCTACCGGGCGATCAAGAGCGCCGATCCCAACGCCATCGTCGTCACCGCGGGCATGGCCCCCACCACTGCGGATATCGACATCGCCATGTACGATACCAAGTTCTACCGGGAGATGTACGCGGCCATGGGCGGCAACAGCGCCGGCTATTTCGACGCCCTGGGCGTGCACGGCGCCGGCTACGCCGTGGCTCCCGAGACCGATCCCGGCCAGATCGTTGGCAATCCCCGCCTCTACAACAACGATCCCAGCCCCGCCGACCGTTTGCGCGTCTACACCTTTCGCCATGTCGAAGATATCCGCCAGATCATGGTGGAGAATGGGGACAGCGGCAAGCAGATCGTCATCCTGGAGTTTGGCTGGACGTACGATCCCCGGCCCAACAGCCCCTATTACTGGCATGGCGGCGGCGCCGGCATCGACCCGCAAGTGCAGGGGGATTATCTGGTGCGGGCCTACCAGTGGGCGGCGCAAAACTGGCCCTGGGTGGGCCTGATGTCCCTGATCTACATGCCCGACACGGAATGGACATCCGAAACGGAGCAATACTACTGGTCGATCATGGATCCCAGCCCGCCAGGTGAGACCTTCTGGCGGCCCGCGTTCATCAAACTGTGCATCTATATGAATCAGGCGCAGGGTCGCCAGTGTGCATACGACCCCAGCCGCTGACGCCGCCTCCTCCCAGCCCCGCTTGCCCCCGGCAGCGGGGCTTTTTTTACGATGGACGAAGGACGAAGGACGATTTGTCCATCTTCGTTCATCTGAAGTGCTGCCGGTGTAGAACTGAACAGTGACCTGCCAGCAACATTTGACCAAATGGGCGCTGCCGAGTAGGATGCACGGCAACCCAATCATGGGGGTGGATGTGTCCCGGTGGGCGCCCCGGTCTTCAAAACCGGTGGCGGGCGCTGCGTAGGCGTCCGCGGTGGGTTCGACTCCCATCCATCCCCGTTAGGTTGGTTTGTTGGTTAGTTGGTTGGTTGGTTGGGCGGTTTGTTTGTTGGTTTGTTGGTTGGTTGGTTGGTTGGTTGGTTTGTTGGTTAGTTGGTTGGTTGGTTGGGCGGTTTGTTGGTTGGTTGGTTGGTTTTTAGCAAACTAGTGTATTATCCGCAAATATTGTCTTTTTAATCCAAAAACTCACCAATCTGCCAGTTCATCACTTTAACCCTTCACCAACCAACCATCTACCCAACCAACCAACCAACCAACAAACAAACAAACAAACAAACCAACAAACCAACCAACCAACACCCCCCCCATGCCCCCCCAAAACATCAACCTCAACTTCGACGCCGGGCCGCTGCGGATCGAGCGCATGGCGGTTCATCCCTATCCCGACCTCAAACGCCTGTGGGTGCGGGTGCAGTTGACCAGCTTCGCCGCGCCGCCCAATGTCCGCCTGCTCTGCCTGGATGCCGATGGCCAGGAAGCCGCCGAGATGCTGCTGGTGGAGTGGCGGGAGCCGTACATCTCCATCACCATGCACCTGCGCCAGCCGCAGCCCAGCGCCGAATATGTGATGCGAGTCGAAGTCGCCCGCGATAGCGCCCTCCTCGACACCGCCGAAACACCCTTCTGCCTCGAATTCACCGAGTAATACTAAGTGAGTTGCACGACCGCCCAGCGATTCAACTCAATAGCGAGTCGCTGCAGGCGGTCGTGCAACTCACTTGCAAGCGTCCTCTAAGTGAGTTGCACGACCGCCCAGCGATTCAACTCAATAGCGAGTCGCTGCAGGCGGTCGTGCAACTCACTTGCAAGCGTCCATCATCCATCATCCACCAAAACACTCAACCGAGGTGACCCATGTCGCGCAAAGCACCCTCCCTCACCCTCGGCGTCGAGGAAGAATATCAGATCATCGACCCGGAAACCCGCGAACTCACCTCATACATCACCCACTTTCTGGACGAAGGGGTGATGGTGGAGCGCGAACTCAAAGCCGAGTTAATGCAATCGCAGGTGGAACTGGGCACCAGCGTCTGCCGCACTGTGGGGGAATTGTACGAGGAATTGGCCCGGCAGCGGGGCACGATCTGCCATCTGGCCGAGGGGCGCAACCTCAAAATCGTCTCCGCCGGCACCCATCCCTTCTCGCACTGGCTGAAACAGGAAGTAACGCCCAAAGAGCGCTATTTTGGCCTGCTCAGCGAAATGCAGATCCTGGCGCAACGCTTGCTCATTTTTGGCATGCACGTGCACATTGGCATCGAAGACCGCGATTTTGCCATCGATTGCATGAATGTGATGCGTTACATGGTGCCGCACATCGCCGCCCTTGCCTCCTCTTCCCCCTTCTGGAATGGCCGCGACACCGGCCTGAAATCCTACCGCACCGTGCTCTTCTCTGATCTGCCCCGCACCGGCCTGCCCGACTATTTTCCCGACTGGGCCAGCTTCGAACGCTTCATCACCTCCCTGGTCAACACCGGCTGCATCGCCGATGGCAGCAAAATCTGGTGGGATGTGCGCCCGCACTGGAAATTCCCCACCCTCGAATTCCGCATGTGCGACGGCTGTACCACCATCGACGAGGCGGTAGCCATTGCCGCCCTGTTGCAAGCCGTGGTGGCCTGGCTGTGGGATCTCCGCCAGCGCAATATGACCTTCCGCACCTATCGCCGCGATCTGATCGAAGAAAACCGCTGGCGAGCCGTGCGCTATGGCCTGGATGGCAAGCTCATTGACTGGGGCAAGGAGCAGGAGGTGCCCGCGCGCTGGCTGATCCGCGAACTGTTGCGCCTGGTTGATCCTTATGTCGAGCAATTAGGCAGCCGTAAACACATCGAACACATCTACACCATCCTCGAACAGGGCGCCAGCGCCGATCGCCAGCTACGCGTCTTCCGCGAATCGGGCGGCGACGTCAAAGCAGTCGTCGATCACCTGATCGCAGAGACAAGCCGGGGGATCATCCGCCCCGGTTCCTGAACGTCCGGGCGCGTCCGGCTTGCCTCGCCGCCCCCGTCCCGATCTGGGTTGATCAGGACGGGGGCGTTTTTATCTCTTCCCCGCTCAGCCGCCGGGCAGGATCAGGGGCAGGAACAGATAGTTGGGCAGGGGGTGGCTGACCCAGATGATGGGGAGATAGAGGTAGCTGGCGAAATAATCGCCGAAATAGACCTCGATCTGTGTGGCGGGGGCCACCGCCGCCAGGACGAGATTGGCTGTGCTGGAAAACGCGCCGGGCGGGTCGGTCTCGACCACGCGGTAGGTGGCAGGCGCGGGCAGATCGGTGAACAACGCCTGGCCCAGGGCGTCGGTCGTCCCCCGCGCCAGCTCGATCGTCCCGGTCAGATCCTGCACCATGACCTTGACATCGGGCAGGGGCGGTTCGCCCGGATCGGGGATGCCGTCGCGGTTGAGATCGTTCCAGACGATGGCCAGGATGCTGGCGACCTGCGGCGTGGCCGTGGGTGTGGCCGTGGCGGTTGCAGTCGGCGTGGGCGTCAGCGTGGGGCTGGGCGTGACGGTCGGCGTTTCCTCGGGTGTAATCGTGGCCGTCGCCGTCGGCGTCGGCGTTGGGGTGAACTCAGTCGTCGGCGTCGCCGTAGGCGTGGCTGTGGCGGTGGGCGTGGGCGTGACCGTGGCCGTCGGCGTGGCGGTGGGCGTGGGCGGCGCGGTAGTCAGCACGAAGATATTGTCCCGGTACACACGATAGATCGGGGCGTCGATGCGGATATGATCCGGCGCCACGATCACGCCATCGGGCGAGAACGCATTCAGCGCAGCCATCCCCGGCGGCGGCATCACCACGATGTGATAGTACGCGGGGGGCGTCACCGGCTGGAAGAACCAGAAGAAGCCGGAGCTATCGGTGGCATCGACGCCGACCAGCGCGCCCAGCGCGTTGGGCTGGCTGCTGGCCCAGAGTTGCACATCCACCCCCACCACCGGGGTGAGAATGGCGCCATTCTGAAAATAGACAAAGCCGTGGATGCGGGTGGCGTCGGTGTAGGGCGTGGCCGTGGCTGTGGCTGTGGGCGAGGGCGTGGGCGTCAGAGTGGGCGTGCTCGTCTGCGTCGGCGTCGGCGTCAGGGTGGGTGTGCTCGTCTGCGTCGGCGTCGGCGTCAGGGTGGGCGTGGTCGTCGGCGGCACGATCAGCGTGGTTTCCTGGGTGATGTTATTGCTGCTGTCCAGCTCGGTGTTGATGCTGCTCACGCCCAGAGTGTTGGTCACTGTCCCCATCCAAAAGGGGCTGACCTGCACCAAAAAGCTGACATCGACGCTGCCGAACGCGGGCAACTCGGCGATATCGCAGAGCAAGCCGGCGACCGTGTTGGCGCAGGCATCCACCGGCGCGGCCCAGGTGGCAGTGATCGGCGCCATCCCCATGGGCAGCGTGTCGCTGACCAGGACCCCGTAGGCGGTGTAGGGGCTGGTATTGGTGATCGTGAGGGTGTAGAGCAGGCTGGCCCCGGAAGCAACCGGGTCATCAGCGTCGATCTTGCCCACCTGCAGATCCACCGGCTCGGCGATGGGGCTGCTGCATTCGTCAGTCCACTGCCCTGGCCCGCTCAGCGATCCCTGCGCCGTGGCTGTGACCACGTTGGTGATGGCTACGGCGCCGAGGGTGGGCGTGTAGTCGTAGCTGGCGCTGGACGTTTGCCCCGGCGCCAGGGTATCGCTGACTATCAGCGCCCCCATCAGCGTATCAGTCACCTGCACCGCACTGAACACCTCGCCGCTGGGGTTGGCCACGGTGACGGTGTAGCGAGCAGAATCGCCCAACACCACCGCCGGCGGGCAGGTCTTGATCAGGGAAAGGGTGGCGGGGGCGGAGGCGGTGGACAGGGGCAACAGCAGCCACAACGCCAACAACAGCGCCGTGGTCAGGCCCAGGGCCAGCCCCGACATCGCCAACGGCGGGCGAATGTGAGAAGAAGAATGTTTCATGCGCAGTTACTCCATGAGCGAGGGCATGGTTCATTTCACCGCAGTCTGTCCTTGACAAAGGATTGATGATTGATGATTAAAGATTAAAACGCCGTGTACGAGAGGGGTTTTCAATCATTCATCATCAATCTTTGATCCATTGCCTCCGGGCATTTTTCAAGATTATTGGGCTGGGAAATGAACCATGCTTGAGCGAGGATTCCGATTTGATCGCTGCCAGCGCATACAGGCAACCCAGGGGAGGGAAGGCGGCCCCGTGCGTCTTGCCTTTCTATTCTAGTGCGTCCTGCCGCCAAGTCAAGTTACAGTCTTTTCATCCAACCCGCGTCAGCGGGTCACCCGCGGCAGCCACACCACCGCCCCGGCCGCCGCAAAAATGAAACTGACGCGGCGATTCCCGGCCTCGGCCACAGCCAGATCGCCCTGCGGCCCAAAGGCCAGGGCCGCGGGCGCGGCGAACGCGCCGGGCGAGCCATCGTTCGGGCCATCCCAAACGCGCAGCACCGGCTCGGGCCGGGCCGGGTCGAGCAGGAACACCTGATCGCCCGCGGCCACGGCCAGCAGCCCATCTGCCGAGGCCGCCAGCGCCTGCGGGCCGGCAGCGAAGAGCACGGGCAGGGTCTCGGCCCAGACCAGAGCGTCATCCACGAGGCGGAAACGGTGCAGGCGCCGCCCGCCAACGTCCGCCAGCCACACCGCGCCGCCGGCGTCCACCGCCAGTTCGCCCGGCGTCAGACCAGGCAGAGGGGTGGTCCTCCGCAGATTGCCCATCAGATCGAACACCTTCAGCGCGGGCGGCTGCGCCTCGGCGACCAGTACCCGCGCCGCGTCGGAATTGCCCAGGCGGGGCAGGGTGCTGATACGCAGCTCGTCGAAGGCCGCGTCCGCGGCGAATTCGCCGTTCAGGGCGCTGCCCACCGCCAGAAGCGGGGCCGCGCCCGTGATCGGCTCCGGCAGCGCCTCGGCCCAGAGCAGGCGACCATCCACATGCAGATTGAGGCGCTGCGCCTCCCAACTGGCCGCCACATGATGCCACTCCCCCGCCTGCCAGTCGGCGATCTCCCCCCAGGCCGCGCGGTCGAAATCGCCAAAATCAGTCACCCACACATACAGCCCCCCCTCGCCGCTGTGCGCCAGCCGCAGCAGATAGCCCGGCTCCTCCTCCTCGGGGTCGCGGGCCGGATCGCCGATCTCCAGCAGCACGTGCGGCTGCTTATCCAGCGCCGGCCAGCGCGGCTGCACCCAAAACGCCACACTGCCCCGCTCGACCGGGAAGCCCGCGGCCGCGTACTGCAATTGCCCGCCCGCCGCAATCTGCACAGCCTGACCCTGCCGCCCCGGCACGAATGACAGATGCAGCGCCAGCGCCGGCGCTTGCCCGCCCCGCCCGATCAGATCGCCATCGAAGGGCAGCAGCAGAAAGCTCTGCGGGTCGGGCCAGGGCAGGGGCAGGGTGAGATCGAGGGGCGCGCCGGCGAGGGCTACGCCGGCAGGCTGATCGAGCAGCGAAGGCCGGTCGCCGATGCGCCCGAACCAGTTCAGGGGGCGGAGATCGGGGTCGAACAGCCACACCCGGCCCTCGCCCAGGGCGGTGACGATGACCCCATCCGCGCCCAGGCTGGCGGCCGCAGCCCCCACCTGGCCATGATGCTCGCTGCCCATGCGCCCCAGCCAGGCCGGGAGACCGCCCGCCGCCGGCGGCAGCAAGCGCAGCAGCGCGCCGCTGTGCCCGTCGACCACAGTGATCTGGCCGCGCGGGCTGTAGGGCGATTGCCGCTCCCACACCAGCGCCGCCGGCGCGACCACCCGCTCGCCGCGGGCCGGGGGGCTGAGCGGCCCCTCTTGCCCATCCCCGGCCACCGCGGCCACGGCAAAGCGGGCCGTGGTCGTGAGCGCCACGCTGGCCGTGGTCGTGGTGATGCCCGCGGCCAGCAGCCGAAAGCTATCGAAGCGGGGCCAATCGGCCTGATAGAGGTTGTAGGCGGCGGCCTCCGCCAACGGCTGCCAGGTCAGGCGCGCCTGATCGCCGGCCGTGCGCAGGCTGAGCCGGGGCGAGGGCAGGGCCGCGGTGGAAAAGAGCGTGTCCACATCCAGCCGCAGGGCCGTCTCCCCCCGCCACGCCGCCTTGTTCAGATCGGTGATCGGCAGCCAGCGCCAGGCCTCTTGCTGGCCGTAGCGCAGATGCAGCAGCAATTGACCGTTGCGGCCCACCACATCCACACGGCCAAAGGGGTTATCGTGCAACGTGTGCCCCGTGGCTGTCGTCAGGGTGGCCGAGACCGGGCGGTTGGGCAGCAGGGCCACGCCATCGCCGCCGGTGATCGTCTGAAACACCGGCGCGGCCTGCAGCACGTTGCGCTGCGTCTGAAAGGCTGCGATGTGCACCCCGGCCAGGGGACGCCCGGCGTTATCGCCCACGCGCACGCGTATCTTGGCCGGCAGATCATAGAGGTATTCGCCGAAATAGCCGCGGCGAAAGCCGCTGTTGGCAGCCAGGGCCAGGGCGCTGTGCTCGCTGAAATAGGTGGCGCCGGCGGGGCTGACATCCCCCCCCATCAGGCCGGACTGCGGCCAGTAGAAGCCGGAAAGCAAGGGCAGCCCCGCCCCATCGTGCACGAGATTGCCGGCGCTGGGCGAGACGTTGAGCTGATAAAGGTCGATCAGGCCCAGTTGGTGGCCCAGTTCGTGGATCAGGCCCCAGTCGATGCCGGCGGCAAAGTGGGCGGCGTAGCGCTGAGCCGATTCCCAGGCCTCATTTTCCGGCGTGCGTTTCAGATCCTTGTCCGGGCGGAAGCTCCAGCGGCCGTCGAAAGCCAGATCGCCGGTGACGGTGTCGCCCCCCACCGCCTCGGTGACGAGGATCGTGTCGATGCGCACGCGGTCAGGCAGGCCCGCGGGCAGATCGGGATAAACCGCCGCGGCCAATCGCTGGTTCAGTTGGGCGAACTGCGCTTGAATCCAATCGGCAAAGGCGTAGCTGCCGACGAGGTTTTGACGCTGGACGAACGCCTGCACGAAATAGGGATGCACCAACACCTCCAGATAATGGGCGTCGGTGCGGCTGTCCAGGCGATTATTGGCCCGGCTGATCTCCCGATCCTCTCCGGCCAGGGCCAGCGTCAGGGTGTGGCTGCCGCTCTGCCACAGCCAGGGCAACGTCAGATCGACTGTCTCGCCCGCGGCCAGCGCGGCCAGATGCCCCGTAGCCAGCACGCCGCCATCCAGCGTCCAGGTAAAAGGCGTGGCCGCGGCAACCTCATCCCCCTGGTTCGCCAGCCGGGCTGTGAAGGTGACCGGTTCGCCAGGCGCGGGGAAATGCCGATCATTTTCGCTGCCCGCGCACAGATCGGGCAGATCGCGGCTGTAATCGAGGCAATAGCGGGGATAGCGCGGGCTGCGGGAGATGAAATGGATGCTGAGATCGGGGCCAAGGGGGGCGCGGGGGCGCGAGGCTGCAAGCGCGGGCCGGGGAAATGCCGGGGTAGCGTGCAGCGCCGGGGACGGCGGCAGCGTCGGGGACGGCGGCACCGGAGGCGAGGCGCCCACCGGCACAGCCGCCGCGGTCAAAGCGAGCAGCAGGGCCGTGGTCGCGGCCGCCGCCAGCAGCAAATGGCGTAGCGCCCTGCCTCGATTCATGCCCCTACCGCCGGATCACCACCTTCGTACCGATATCGGCCCAGTTCCACAGCTCTTCCATCGGCGCATCCTTGAGCATGACGCAGCCATAGGTGGCAGGCGTGCCTACCAGTCCCGCCCAAATCTTGCGGCCGCTGTCCGCGTTCCAGGGAATGCCGTGGAAACCATTTTCCGTGCCGCCGGCCCAATAAATGCCCAACCAGTAGGGCATCCAAATGTTCCAGGTGGAGCCGTAGGCCTTGCGCAGCTTGCTCTGCACCCGGAACGTACCGGTGCGGGTGGCATTGTTCATGCCGGTGGAGCAGCGCCACACATTCAGTTGCACATCTCCCTGATATTGCCAGCAGCGCTGCTCCGAGATATCGACCACGATCAGCTTAGGCCCGCTCGGAGCCGGGTTGGCGGGCGCTGCCGGGGCGCTGCCGCTGATCACCAGCCGCTGGCCCACACTGATCAGCGAAGCGTTGGCGATGCCGTTGCGCTCGATAATCTGTTGTACCGAGACATTGTAACGCGCAGCAATGGCCGAAAGAGTCTCCCCCCGCTGCACGACATGCACCACCTGGCCGCCAGAGGGGGCCGCCCCGTCGCCCGGCAGCCGCAGCCGCTGGCCGATGAAAATGGTGTTGCTGCGCAGGCCATTGGCCTGCTTCAGCGCCGCCACCGTGACGCCGTGCGCGGCGGCAATGCCCGAAAGGGTCTCCCCCCGCCGCACGATGTGCATGGTTCCCCCGCCGGGCGCGGCGCCCGTTCCCCCCGTCGCCGGGCGGATCACCAACCGCTGGCCAGCGAGAATGCGGTTGGCATTGCTCAGGTTGTTCAGGCGCAGCAAGTCAGCGATGGCCACGCCATAGCGAGCAGCAATGTTCGAAAGGGTCTCGCCGCTCTGCACTGTGTGGATGATCGGCCCCTCGGCAGCCTGCACGCCGTGCGCCTGCCAACCCAGCCCGACCCACACCACAAAGATCAGCAGAAAAGAACGAAAAAGAAACGTTTTCATGGTTGCGATTCAGGGAGTAGGGGGACAACGCGCCGCCATCCCGCATGATACACGAAAAAGGCGGCAGCGTGTAAGATAAGGGTGAGCAGGCAAGATGAATAATACCACCCTCGGCCCCGTTTCAATAAGCAAAGGCCGCACAGTTGTCCCGTTCCTCCTCCACCCCACCACCATGCCCACGCAGGTCGCCGGCCCCCCTCCAACTGCAGAAGAGACCTGGTTGCAGGCGGCGCAGCGCGGCGACCGCGCCGCCTTCGGCCACATCGTGCAGCGCTACCACCGCCTGATCCTCAGCCTGGCCTACCGCCTGGGCGGCGATGCGCATCTGGCCGAGGATGTGGCGCAAGACACCTTTTTGAAGGCCTGGCGCTATCTGCCCGATTTCCGGCCCGAATATGATCACAGCCTGCGCGCCTGGCTCTGCCGCATTGCCCACAACCGCACCATCGACCTGTTGCGCCAACAGCGCCCCCACACCGATCTGCCCCTCGGCCACCCCACCGCCGCCCCCTCCCCCCTGCGCCAGGCTCTCACAGCCGAAACCACGCTGGAAGTGCAGGCCGCCATCCGCCGCCTGCCCGAACTCTCCCGCACCGCCCTGATCCTGCGCGAATATGAAGAGATGAGCTACGCCGAAATCGCCGCCGTCCTCGACATCCCCATCGGCACGGTGATGTCCCGCCTGTATCACGCCCGCCGCCGCCTGGCGGAGGAGCTGGCCCCCCTGCTGCACACCGGAGCGTTGCTATGAACGAGCACCCCCACCACCTGCTGGCCGCGTACGTGGATCAGGAACTCAGCCCAAGTGAGGCGGGGGCGCTCGACCGCCATGTGCGTGGCTGCGCGCTCTGCCAGGCCCAGGTGCAGGAGTTTATGGCCCTGCGCGGGCTGCTGGCCGCCGCGCCCCTGCCCAACATCGCCCCCGCCGACGCCTTTTGGCAGCGGCTGGCCCCGCAACTGCCCCCACAGCGCCCGGCCCTGGGCATGGGCTGGGTTTGGGGCGGGGCCATGACCCTGGTCGCAGCCATCAGTGAGATCATCCTCCTGACCCTGGCCGTCACAGGCGCCCTGCGCCAGATCGGCATCTCCCCGCTGGCAGGGCTGCCGCTGAGCTGGAGCGGGCAAGGGTCTGTGGCCACGGCCCTGCAACTGCTCCTCGACACGACCCTGGCCGGCTGGGTCCTCACCTCTCCCCTCGCGCCCCTGCTGCCCTATTTGTTCCTGCTTCTCCTCCTCCTCACCCTCACCTTCTGCTTCCTGGGTTGGGGATTGGCTGCGCTGGGCCGCGCCCGTGCTGGCTCTGGCAGCGTCCCCGCCCTCCAACCCGCCTGAACCAGGCGTTTCACACCCTCGGAGACAACGATGGATCACATTGGCATCCTCAAACATGCTTTCCACACCACGCTGCGCCACCGCGCCCTTTGGATTCTGGGCTTCCTCTGGGCCCTGGTCGGGGGCGGCGGCGGTGGTTTCGGCAACTTCGGCAACTTTGGCAACGGCGACAACTTCCGCTACGAAATGGGCCGGGGTGATTTTCCCGACATCCGCTGGCAGCCAGAGGAATTTCTGCCCCTGCTGTTGCTCGGCGGCTGTCTGCTGTTGATCCTGGTGGTCGCTGCCACCCTCGCGCGTTATGTCTTGCAGGCCGGCGTCTATCGCACCCTCGACCAGATGGAAGGGGCCGGCGTCGCGCCCGGTGTGCGCAGCGGCTGGCGGCAGGGCTGGCACCGCCGCACCTGGCGGCTCTTCCTGCAAGACCTGATCGTCGGCATCCCTCTGGTTTTCGGCATCCTTTTGTTGCTGGCTCTGGCTGCCTCGCCCCTCTTGCTGCTGACCACCGGCAACGACGCCGCCGGCGTGATCGGCGTCGTCACCGCCATCGGCCTGTTCTTGGGATGGCTGCTGCTGGTCGTCATTGTCAGCGCCCTGATCAGCGCCCTGCAACAGTTCTGGTGGCGGGCCGCGGTGATCGACGACGTGGACGCGCTCACAGCCATTGGCCAGGGCTGGCGACTGGTGCGCGACAACCTCAGCGCGGTGGCGATCATGTGGCTGCTGATGCTGGGCATCGGCCTGCTCTTCGTCATTCTGCTCATCCCGGTCTTGCTGATCGTGGTCATGATCACAGCGCTGGTGGCCGGGGGGCCGGGCTATCTGATCTACGAGGCCACGGGCAGTCTGGCCGGGGCGCTGCTCTGGGGGATTCCGGTGGGCCTGGTGGTGCTGATCCTGCCTCTCAGCTTTGTCAACGGCCTCTATCTCATCTTCCAAAGCTCGGTGTGGAACCAGGTCTACACCCAGTTGGCGGCGCGGGCCGCGGCCCTGGCGGCGCCGGTGGAAGAAGACGATAGACGATAGACGATAGACGATAGACGAAGAGACGAAGGACGGAGGACGAAGGACTGATCACACGTGATCCTTCGTCTTTCGTCTTTCGTCCTTCGTCCACCGTCCACCGTCCGCAAAGGGACCGGAGGGGATAGGAGTGTGCTACAATCAGCGCCTATCCCCTCCCCTCAACACAAGGAGCAGACATGCACTACCGACGACTTGGCCAATCAGGCCTCAAGATCAGCGCCATCTCCCTGGGCGGCTGGATCAACTTCGGCGCGGACAAGCTGGCAGAGGAGAAGGCCCGATCCATTGTCGATGCCGCCTACGAGCAGGGCATCAACTTCTTCGATCTGGCCGATGTCTACGCCAACGGTCAGGCCGAGCTGCAGATGGGCAAGCTGCTGGCCCGCTATCCCCGACACACCCTCGTCATCTCCTCCAAAGCCTTCTGGCCGATGAGCAAGGATGTCAATGACCGCGGGCTCTCGCGCAAACATCTGCTGGAGAGCATCGACAAGAGCCTGGGCCGCCTGGGCCTCGATTATCTCGACCTCTATTTTTGCCACCGCGCGGACCCGGAAACGCCGCTACGCGAGACGGTGATGGCCATGCACACCCTGATCGAGCAGGGCAAGGTGCTTTATTGGGGCACGTCCGAATGGCCGGCCGCGCAGATCGTGGCCGCCTATGACCTGTGCGAACGCTACGGCTGGCACCCGCCCCAGGCCGAGCAGCCGCAATATTCGATGCTCTACCGCCAGCCGGTGGAGGATCAGATCCTGCCCGTGACCGAGCCGCGCGGCATGGGGCTGGTCACCTGGTCGCCCCTGGCGATGGGGATGCTGACGGGGAAATACGATGACGGCATCCCCGCCGACTCGCGTTTTGCCCGCGAGACCTGGGTCAAAGATCGTTTCTTGAACGAGGCCAACGCGGCCAAAGTGCGGCAGCTGCGCCCCCTCGCCGCTGAGCTAGGCATCACACGGGCGCAGTTGGCGCTGGCCTGGAGCCTGCGGCAGCCCGGCGTCAGCAGTGTGATCACCGGCGCCACGCAGCCGGAGCAGGTGCTGGACAATGTGCAGGCAGCGGACGTGCAACTCAACCCCGACGTCCTGGCCCAGATCGAGGAAATTTTGGCAGGGAACCTTTCCTGAAGAGACGAAAGACGATAGACGATAGACGATAGACGATAGACGATAGACGATAGACGATAGACGAAGGACGAAGGACGGATCACACGTGATCCTTCGTCTTTCGTCCTTCGTCCATCGTCTAAAAAGCTCTGCCGCGGCCGCCCAGCCGTTGCACATGCACAGGGTCGTAACAATCGCCGAAGCGGGTCTTGGGCAGCGTGGCCTTACGAGCCATCAGGGCCTCGTACTCCTCCTCGTCGACCATGGCCACGATGCGGGCGATGCTGGCCTCCCCCTCCACAAAACGCCAGGGGAAGCAGCCCACCTGCACGCGCCGGTTCAGCACCAAATCGATATCCCCGCCCAAACACTCGGCGTGGATGATGCCCTTGGGAAACATCCATACGTGCATCATCTGATACATATCAGGCGTAAAATACTCTGCCAGCGCCTTGCCATATTTCTGGCGGAAATGCGCATCCGCATAGCCGGCGTGATTCGGCATCCAATCCCGCAATTTGGTGTTCATGGGGTGATCGGCGCTGCCGCAGTCCACACCGATCCACTTGATGCGCTTCTGCTCGCACCAGTCGGCAAAACGAGCATCGGGGCCAGGATGCATGATCATATAACGCACCTCGTTGCCATAGGGTTGATCCCAGCCAAAATGATGGTAGCCTGTGTGAATGATTAAGATGTCCCCTTCACGCACTTCCACCCGCTCCTCGATCATGTCGGGCGTATAGACATCATAATCGCCGCAGACATCGCTGAGATCGACAATCGCCGCTGGCCCGGCCAGGAAGTCAAAATCGAGGGAAGCGATATCTTTGCCGGGGGTGTAGAAATGAATTTCGCCATCCAGATGGGTGCCCACATGGTTGCTGTGAGTGACGATCTGGCCGTTGGCGCCGTTGGGGGCCAGGCGCTTGAAATACTTGACTTGCAGCGCCTCGTAGGTGGGCCAGGGCGGCGTGCCGATGCCCAGGGGAATGGTCAAATCGATGAATTTCATCGCAAACGCTCCTTGTGTGTGGTGAAGAGTGAGTTGCAAGTGAGTTGTACGACCGCCCAGCGATTCAGCTCGATAGCGAGTCGCTGCAGGCGGTCGTGCCCGACTAAGTGAGTTGCACGACCGCCCAGCGATTCAGCTCGATAGCAAGTCGCTGCAGGCGGTCGTGCCCGACTAAGTGAGTTGCACGACCGCCCAGCAATTCAGCTCAATAGCGAGTCGTTGCAGGCGGTCGTGCAACTCACTTAACGCCCAGCAAGTGAGTTGCACGACCGCCCAGCGATTCAGCTCGATAGCGAGTCGTTGCAGGCGGTCGTGCAATTCACTTAAGTGGCGGCCTGCCACAGCGCGCGCTGTTCCGCTGCCGGCAGGTCGAGCAAGGCCCGGCCGCGGGCCGCGGCTGCCTCCTCCACCTGCGTCAGGCGCTGGCGCAGATGCGCGGCCAGCCGTCGCGCCGCGCCCTCGGCGTCGATTCCCGCGGCCTCGGCCTGCTCGATCAAGGCCAGCAAGGCCTGCGTCCACGTCGCCTCCTGCGCGGCCAGCGCGGGCAGGGGATAGCCCACCCGCGCCAGGCGTTTGACATAGCCCTGCGCCAGCGCCAGCGCCGGCAGCACGTGGGGCAAACCGTCCAGCAGCCCGTTGGCCGCGGCGGCGGTCTCTCCGGCCCGCTCCGCCTGTTTGATCGTCTCCCAATTGCGAATCACATCGCCCACACCCGCCACCGGTACATCGCCGAAGACATGGGGATGGCGGCGGATCAGCTTGGCGACCACATGGCCGATCACATCGCCCAGCTTGAACTCCCCCTCCTCCGTGGCGATCTGCACGTGCAGCGCTACCTGGATCAGCAGATCGCCCAGCTCCTCGGCCAGGGCCGGCGCATCGTCAGCGTCGAGCGCAGCCAGGGCCTCGTAGGCCTCCTCCAACAGATAGGGTCGCAGGCTCTCGTGCGTCTGCTCCCGATCCCAGGGGCAGCCCTCCGGCGCCCGCAGATGGGCGATGACCTCCTGCAGGGCGTCGTAGCCCGCGGGCTGGGCAACCGGCGGCGCCCACAGGGTGGTCAGATCATCGAACAGGTCGCGGCGATCCAGCTCGTACAGAGGCAGGGCGTGGGTGCGCGCCTGGGCTGTGCCCGCGGCAATCACCAGGGTGACCAGATGATCGTCGGGATAAGCGTTCATCAGCGTCAGTTTGACTTCGCCGGCCAGGAAACGGTTGTAAAGCTGCACCACCAGCAGGCCCTGGTCGGGAGAGCCGGGGGGATGATGGCGGGCGGCGAGGGTGAGGGCATCGACGATCTGCACCCCGGCAATCGGGTCCTGGCCCAGGGCCTGGAAAGTCGGTTCCAGGAAACTGACGCCGGGGATCAGCGTGCAGGGGATGCCGCGTGCGGCGGCCAGCGCCTGGATGGCCGGGGTCGTCGCCTCGGCCACGGCCGGGTCGCCGGGCACGGCATAGACGACATCCCCCTCCTGGCCGCGGGCGACGACGTCCGCGGCAATGGCAGCATAGACCTCGGCGAAGTCGTGATGCCGTTCGTAGAGATCATCGTAGCTGTGCACCTGCGTGTGGGCGCCGAGCAGGGCCGCGGCGGGATGGCGGCGGGTGCGCAGCCAGATGTGGGGGGCGGCGGTGAGCACAGCCCAGCCGCGGCGGGTGATCAGGTCGGGGTCGCCAGGGCCAAGGCCCACGATGGAGATCATGCTGAGGGGAGATAGAGAGGGGAGATAGAGAGGGGAGATAGAGAGGGGAGATAGAGAGGGGAGATAGAGAGGGGAGATAGAGAGGGGAGATAGAG
>JAANMV010000517.1_pt1 | contig 47463 bp, 44 predicted proteins | sample 7279661 | NCBI WGS metagenome assembly JAANMV01 (sample SAMN14094540, study PRJNA606508) | bioreactor metagenome | isolation source: A lab-scale SPAN reactor treating ammonium-rich wastewater day 121 | place: Ireland: Galway | collected 2017-05-16
ACTATGCCGTTTGCGTTTGGCTTTCATCGTCTGCTTTCTCTCCAGCAGACCTCCGAAAGTCCATCTTAACTGGTGGTCCAATTTTTGGGGTCCACCTCACCACTGGCAATTGGCGCTGGCGCTGCCCAGACGAGATGCAATTACGATCAGTCCTGTCTGCGTTATGCCGGTCGTGTTTCGCTGCGCCCGCGCAGACACAAATTTGCTTTTCTCCCGATGCTGGATGTACAACCGCGATCACGAACGCGATCGGGAAGGCCAAGGGTTCTGTGTTGGTTCAAGCTTACAGTTTCACCCCGGCATCGATAGCAAAGGCGGTCGTGAATCGCCCACGCTTCTGTATTGGGCGGACCCTCTCAATTGCAGGGCACTTCCTTGAACCAACGGTAGTTCATCGAATTTTCGGAAACTCGAAATGTCGAGTGCCTTCCCCCGAGTAGCCTCTTTGCTGTTAAGCACGGCGCTCAAGCACTTTACGAGTTTACTGGATGGTTGGCATCCGTGCTGCATAGCTCAGGTCTCGTATGCGATTTGCATTCGAAAGCATCAACCAGAACCGGGAAAGTCCGCCAGAGTTGAAAGTTCGCGTCCAATGTCTGAGGGCAAACAGCGTGACCCTAAAATGAACTGGCATCATCAGAGGATAACGAACCAACCAGTCCCCGATGCCGGCGGGGTGGCGGCGTTGTCCTCTCCAACTTATTCGGCGTCGGGTCCAGCCCGCCGCGGCGCGTGGCCGTGGGGGTTGACTGCTCTAGTCGTCACGGTGTTGTTGGCCGCTGACTGCACAACCTCAAAGTCCAGCGCGGTGACTACGCGCCCGGGCGACGGTCTCCGGGAATATCAGCGGCTGGTGCGTGACTTGCGCCAGGATGTGCGGCGGACCAGACAGACTCTCGAAGCGCTGGTCCCGGTATCTCAAAAGAATTCCGGCGCTGCGTATGCGCGATTCGACGGTTCTTTGCACCGGCTGGAAGTGGATTCCATCACAGCCCGCGCGCGCGTAGAGGCGATGGAAAAGCGCGGTCATGCTTACTTCCAGGAATGGGCGGAGGAAATCTCCGGCCCCGTGAACGAAGCCGCCCACCGTGTGGCGCAAGAACGATTTGCGGAATTGCACGGGCACTTCGAGGCCATCCTGAAGGACACGGAGCTGGTGCGTCAGGCGTTCGGTCCTTTCCTCGAGGGGTTGCGTGAGTCGCGCATCAAACTGGGGCAGAAGCCAACATTCGCAGCCATTGAGATGGCCAAGCCCGACTTTGCCCAACTTGCTTCCGCTGGCCGGCAGGCGGAGGAGAGCCTGGATCAACTGTCGAAAACCTTGAAAGCGGCGGTGGCAGAGGTGATGTCCGAACCGTTGCCGCCGTCCCAATCAATAGCAAAACCATGAAGCACCCCATGAAGCACCTGATGCTTTTCGTCTGGATGTCCGGTCTGGCCCTGTTGTGGCTGACGCTTGCGCCACTGCGCGCGCCCGGCCAGGCAGTTTCACCTTGGCCCCCAGGCACGCGGCCGCCGTTCCTCCAGGGGCCGACCCTTGAAGCAACGCTGCGCAACGGCGTGCAAGTCTCGAGCGATCAAGCCCGTCTCACGGCGCAATACGCCAAGGAGATGGGGGGTCGGGCGAAGGGTGTTGGGTATGAGATGCAGAATCTGTGGGCCGACTACCAGAATCTGGAAATGCACTTTCAGAATCTTCGCAGCACGTTCCACGCGGTTACGAATCTCGCGCTACAACTTCGGGATGCCCGCGCAGCTAATGCCGCCGCCGAACTGGAGGCCGGCCTGGACATCATTTCCGAGGCGTTTGACCCGGTGCAGCGGGAGATGCAAGCCGGCACGGTCAATCCCGACACGATCGGTCGCATGTGCCAGGTCCTCGAAGAGGCACTGCTGGAATGGCAGAAGGAACTCAAACGATGCAGTTCACGACTGGGAAGAATCCGATGAAGTCAAAAGCCGGCGATGAGGCGGACCAATCGAGTCCCTCTGGGAGCACCCAAGCCCATTTGGCTTGGATGCGCACCCGCATGTCTCTCGAAACCACGCTGGCCGCCTGGGTTCGCACGGCGACCGCGCTGATTGCGTTTGGATTCGCCATCGTGCAATTCTTCGAGAACTACAATGTGACGCAAGGCCCGGCCGGTGATCATTTGGCCCGCTACGTGGGGCTAGTGTTGATTGGAATCGGCAGCCTGGAAACCGCCATCGCGGTCTGTGAGTATCGAAAAGTAAAGAAATACCTGGAAGGCGAGGCTTTTCAAGGCATCGCCGGTGTCCCAGGAGTTCGCCGCGTATACCCCGCTGTCGTTGTGGCCATCCTCTTGTGCCTGATTGGTCTGCTGGCGTTTTTCACGATCCTTGTGGGAGTAGAACTTCCCTGGCCGGCGAAGCCCGGCTAACTGTATGATCGCCGAAGGTCAGCCAATACCGGCAGGAGCAACCTGGACGGGGGACGGGTGGAACTTCACCTTGTACTCCCGACACGCGACCGGCGTGACGTTGCTGTTGTACGACGGCGAGAACTTCGTGAAGCCCGTGGCCGTGCTCAAGTTCGATCCGCTTCAAAACAAAACAGGACGGATCTGGCATTGCTTCGTGCCGCAGTCAGCGGGGCCGGAGGCGCGATACTATGCCTACCGGGTCGAAGGTCCGGCCGGGGCACTGCACCGGTTCGACGCGCAGAAGGTGTTGCTCGATCCCTATGCCGAGCGGGTGTTCGTTCCGCCGGACTTTTCGCGTGCCGCCGCGATGAATCCGGGCGCGAACGATGGACGCGCGCCGCTAGGGGTGTTGCCCTTGAACCTCCCTGGGAGCGCCGCCGTCTCGGCGGCGAGCTCCACGAATCGGGAAGCAACTTGCCAGCGAGACGCTGGCGCTCCCAGTCGCCATCCGTGGCACGAGATCGTCATTTATGAGTTGCACGTCAAAGGGTTCACAGCCCGTGCGAACTCCGGTGTGACAGCCGAAAAACGCGGGACGTTCCTGGGTCTGATAGAAAAGATTCCGTATCTCAAGGAACTCGGCGTAACGGTTGTCGAGTTGTTGCCAGTCCATCAGTTTGACCCGCAGGAGGGTAATTACTGGGGTTACATGACGCTGAATTATTTCGCGCCGCATCAAGGCTACGCCCTCCACGACGCGACGACGGAGTTTCGCGAGATGGTCCGCGCCTTTCACGCGGCGGGAATCGAGGTGTGGCTCGACGTGGTTTACAACCACACGTGCGAAGGCGATCAAACAGGTCCGACGTATTCATGGCGCGGGATTGATAACAGCAGTTACTACCTGCTCGAACCGGACGGACACTACTGGAACGATACTGGCTGCGGCAACATGCTGCGCTGCGCGCACGACGGCACGCGGGCGCTCATCCTGCAAAGCCTGCGGCATTGGGTGAATCTCGGCGTGGATGGGTTTCGTTTCGATCTGGCGTCGGCCATGGCGCGGGACATTCACGGGCAAGCGCAGACGGATGAAGCGGTCGTGATCAGCGAGATCACCGGGCTGGCGATGGTCGAGAATTTCCGAGTGGTCGCCGAAGCGTGGGACATCGGGGTGAATTTGCTGGGCAGAAGTTATCCCGGCTGGCTGTGGGCGCAGTGGAACGGCCAATACCGCGATGATGTTCGCGCGTTTGTCCGTGGCGATGCCGGCAAGCTCGGCGCGCTGATGCGGCGGTTATACGGCAGCGATGATTTGTTTCCCGACGGCCCAGGGGATGTTTACCGGCCGTATCAGAGCGTCAACTTCATCACTGCGCACGATGGTTTTTGTCTTTACGATCTGGTCGCCTACAACCACAAACACAATGCGGCGAACGGCCACAACAACACGGATGGCACGGACGACAACGTGAGTTGGAACTGTGGCTGGGAAGGCGACGCGAACACGCCGGCGGATGTGCTCGCCTTGCGCCGGCAACAGGTGAAAAACTTCTTCTGTCTGCTGATGCTATCGAACGGCACGCCGATGTTCTGCGCGGGCGACGAGTTTCTGAACACCCAAGGCGGCAACAATAACCCTTACAATCAAGACAACGAAACCACGTGGCTGGACTGGTCGTTGCTGGAAAAGAACCCGGACATCTTTCAGTTTTTCCAGCGGATGATCGCGTTCCGCAAAGCGCACCCGGCCATTGCCAGCGGCCGCTATTGGCGCGAAGCGGTGCGATGGTACGGTGCGACTGGCCCGGTGGAATTTGATTCGCGTTGTCTGGCGTATTGCTTGCGCGGCGCCAGCGACCTCTACGTCATGATCAACGCCTTCTGGGAACCGGTGCGATTCCAAATTCAGCAACCCGGTGACTGGAACCGTGTCGTGGACACCAGCCACCAAGACTTGGCAACGCAGGCGGTAGTTGGGTTGAACTACGAGGTCGCGCCCCGATCCGTCGTCGTGCTGGAGCGCGCATGATGAGTGCCCGCATTTCCAAACGTTTCGTGGCCTTCGTTTCTCCTGCATTGCTGCTGAGGGGTTGCGCGCATTACCCCGTCAATGCGCCACTGGCCGCGGTGGACGCCCGCAGTGGCTATTGTTTTCAGAATCTGTCCTCCCCGACGAGGTATTGGTCTGCCCCCAAGACTGCGGAGGTGAACTCGTAAACCAGACTGCACTCCCATGAAAACACGACTGACCTATAATCTGTGTGCGTGTGCCGCAGTGGCAATCTTCACCTCAACCGGCTACACCCAGATAGACCCGGAAGCGCGGAACCTCCTCCAGTTGGGGGTCAACCTATCCCTGCATAACGATGGTCCTACCGCCGCCTATGCGTTCTATTATTGGAACAGGCCGAACGTGCCTACAACCAACACGACGCTACGCCTTGTCATCGCTCCCGTTTACGCGGACGCTGAACTTGGTTTCAAGGGGCTGCTCGGAGAGAATACGGACTTGGGAGTGGGCGTTTTCGGCGGCGGTTTCTACAATAGTTACGATGAAGTCCGGCAAGGGAATTACTACCGCGACGAATCCTTCGACGGCCATGGCGGTGGTGTCGCCCTCAGTCTCTACCACAATTTCAACCCCGGCGCGACAGTCCCATTAAACGGAATCGTGCGCGCAAGCGTGAACTACCAGGTCTTCAGCGACTCCTCAGATACTGCCGATAACTTCAGACTCCCACACAACCAGCCGTTCTATACCTTGCACACCGGCCTGCGCTGGGGTGGTAAAGAGCCCCTGCTCACACCGCGGTTGGCGGCCGAGCTTTCCGTCTGGTACGACCTGGAGTACCGCCCGGATCATGGTGACTACGGCTTCGGAGGCGACCGGGAACTCAACTCCATTTCACATCGGTTCCTGGGCAGCGCGCTGCTCGTTTACACGATGCCGCGCTCGGAACATTACCTCGGGCTCGGTCTGATGGGAGGGGCCGTGATCAATGCCGACCGTCTTAGCACCTATCGCCTGGGAGGTGCGCTTCCGTTCACTTCGGAGTACCCGCTCTTCCTTCCCGGTTACTTCTACGAGGAACTCTCGGCTGAGGATTTCGGCCTTCTCTACAGCCTTTACGCGATCCCGCTTGGCCGATCCAAGTCCTGGAGCATCTTCGCCGGCGGCGCAACGTCGGTCGCCGATTACCTGGATGGTCTCGAGCAGTCCGGTAACTGGAACTCGGGTGTCACGGGCGGCCTCAGCGTTAAGTCGAAAAATCGCCGACTGCAGGCGGTGGTCGCTTCCGGCTATGGCTTCGATGCGATCCGCAGCAACGGACGTGGCGGTTATAGTGTGGCCTTCCTGCTGCAATACAATTTCGGCAAGTTGAGCACCGCCTCAGACCGCGCTTTTGAGAATCTGCAGACCGCGCCCCGTCTCCCTTTCCGGTTTTCGCAATAGCCTCCAAATTTGACCGGATGAGCATGAACACTTTCAAACGAAGCGCCATCAACACCGGCGGCGGTGACGCGCCCGGACTGAATGCCGTCATCCATGCGGTCGTCCATGCCGCGCACCCTCACGGTTGGGAAATCCACGGCATCCGCGACGGATTCGATGGCTTGCTTCATCCCGAAAACTATCCCGATGGGTGATAAAACTGGCGCGCCCGCTCGTTCGCAACATCGCGCACATCGGCGGCACCATCCTGGGCACGGCGTCCAGCGGCCGGATAATCGCAGCGTGCCTTGCGCCTTTGATTTTATGGCTCGCTCGCGCCGTCAAGGTCGAACGCCCCTTTGCCCCGCGTTTCCACCGTTGACCGCGCTCGCTTCGCCGGGGAGGGATGGCTCTTAGGAAGGCACGCTGGGAGTGTGCATGTCTGGTTGAGAGATTCAAGAACATCTCCTCATGCTTGATTGCGGCGCAACAGTTCAAGCATGGCTGCAACTGCGTGCCCGAATCTAATCACGCGCTTGTGCAATTGGGCTGCCGCGTGCCGCGTTACTGGCCAAGGATCTGTTTGGCTTCGTCCATAAGCGGATGTTCAAAGGCGCTGGCGTAAGTGTCCAAGGTGGACGCTTTGAGGCGCAGTTGTCGCCCGGTTTTGCGCCAACCGGAAGCCGCCGTGAATACTTCACGGAGGGTTTTCCTCGCATCGGCAGTTTTGAAACCAAAGCGCGCTGCTGCATCCAGTGCGCCTGCGATGGTCGGTTCTGCTTGGTCTTCGGAGATGGAAGTTTTGTTCATGCGAACGCGATCTACTTCCGGCACGGGGTTGATGTCGTAGGCCGGTGAAAGCGACCAGCGTCCAGGTTCACGCATCAAAAAACCATGATTACGGAGGTGATCGTCGTAGTTGCTGGCCAGCAGCGAAAAGACGAGGCGTCGCCACAGTTCGCGGAGGTCGCCGGGGACATCGTGGCCGAATTGCCGGATGCCGTCGGCGAGTAGCGTATAAGCGCCCGGATCGCCTTGTGGCAGGCCGAGCAGGGTTGCGGCGGAGATGAAGGGAATGCGATTCTTGCCGTCGCGATCAAATCGGGTGACGACTGCGACACCGTGTCCACCGACCGGTACAAGCCGATGTTCCGCCACTTGAATGCCGGCCTGTGCCGCGAGAGTCAGCGCGAGAATCTCACCCGCCGCGATATCCCGCGTGTCATCGGGCTTGGGAAACTTCGCCATCGCGAGTCGTTCATCCGCCAGACTCACGGCCGACTTTGGACGCGCACCGCCCAGCGGCGAGCCAGCGCCAAGGAGAAACCGCAAATCCTGGGCGGTTTCAGTCTCACTATGAATGGCATCCGTCGCGCGAAGCAACGCGCTCAAGCGAACCAAAGGAGGCAGCTTGCCGGTTGTCGCCGCGAGAAAAGGACTTTCGGGATTAAGCCGAAAACGCAACGCGCCAACACGTGCCAGGTCGTCCAACGCCAGCACATAATCAATGTCCCGATACGGCTTCTGCGTCAGAACTTTCTTCCTGACAGCGCGCTCGATCAGCATTCGCCCCCAGCGGTCAGGCCCGCAATCCTGAATCGCCCCAAAGAGAGCTGCGCCATGATGCGCGCCCCGTTGGAGCGGAAGCGATGTCGGGTCAATCGCAAAAGCGCCGTCGCGCTGAAGCCACTCCATTGCGTACTCGAAGGAAACCGAAGCTCCGCGTTCAGCGGCGTGGAGTCGTCCCACGAGGTGGGTCTGCCCCTGCCAATCAATGTGAACTTCGAGGCTCATACGCGCGGACGGCGGATGCGTTGTGGCAGACGGCGCTCATCAAGACTGAGAGCGAGTTCATCACTGGCAGGTGCGGCGAGATTTGTCAGGCGGTCATGCAAACCAAGAACGAACGTCGCCGTCGCCAACGTGCCGAGCGCGACAGTTGGATCGCCGCGCTCCATCCGCCAGAGGGTGTCGCGACTGACAAAAAGCCGGGCAGCCATGTCGCTGGTCGAGATGCCGCGCTTGCGGCGCGCAAGCGCAAGATCGCGGCCCAACTTGCGGAGGGCATGGGCGGCCGGTAACGGAATCGAGCCTGATTTTGACATGACAATAACGTCTAGTATGCCTGACGCTAAGTCAAATAAAGTCTTGTAAGTCGGACGTTAATGATTCTACCCACAAATCAGGCGGGAAATTGCACCGCGTCCCGCCATTGCACCAAGTCCTCAACCTTTTCCCGCTGATAAACTTGGTGGACGAGTTCCGAGGCGTGATTCACCAGGCGCATGGCTACTTCACGAGGAACTCCGGCACGCCGGAGCCGGTTGACATAGGTGACCCGCAGGCAATGAAAACAAAGATGTGGCTTCTTCACCTTGATGAAAAACTGTTGCCACCTTCGCGATGGCTGGAATGGAAATTCCACCGTGTAGCGCCGCTTCTCATTCGCCAACCGTTCCAGCAAGGGTCTGATCGCGGTCGGCATTGGAATGGAGAACGCCCTGTCTTCACCCCCTTTCGGATGGGGAAAGGTGATCTTGTTCTCAACAAAGTCCACACAGTTGAGTGGAATCCCCGTTTCGCGAAGCCTGCAACCGGTGTTGAGGCTGATGTCGAATGATATCTGCATCCACTCCGGTTCTTCGCGCAATGCGTGGCGGATCTCCACAATCTCCTGATCGGTCAACTCAGGCTTTTTGGGCGATTTTTCTCTGTGAATTTTGATGCTGACGATCGGATTAGCATCCGCGTGCCCCATACGAACCGCTTCTCCCATAACGAGCGAGAGAAGCTTTAGTTCAAGGATGGCGGTATTTCTGCGGACGGTCTTGCCGGTTCTTTTTTTGAAATTGGTACGCCAATCCACGTACTCGACTCCAAGCCTGTAGGTGAGTTGTCTCGGAGCATGAATTCGCTGGTGTTGCAGCCAAAGCCCAATCCATTTCCAAGCGTCTTCGTACCTGTCCAAAGTTTTTTGGGATTGGCAATGTCTCGCGAAGAATTTCGGGACCCAGGTGTCCCACGCGGCTCCGTTGATGGGCGGCATTCTCTGATACTCCTTCGCCTCCAGCTCGGCGCGAAGGATTTTCGCTTTTACGGTGTCATTCGGGTCGTCGGCCCGAAGCCCGGTGGATTTGTCGTGTTTTCGTTTGTCGGAATCAACATATTGGATGTACCAAAACGGTGAGCGATGTTTGCGGTAGAGATAGGCCATAATCATCAGTTGTTTTTTAGTGCAAGTAGTGCAGGAAACGCCCTGCACTTCCATTGAAACCCCCAATGATTTCGACCACCACCAACCACTCAAAACCACGTGGCCGGTGAGACGGGTTCGATTCCCGTACGCGCTACCAACCAGCTTCGCAGGGCAAGAATTTGCGTTTGGCCCAATGAGGATAAGCGATACAGCCAGTGGGCGAAGCGTGTCGGCAGCCACGACGGTGATGAGCCTTACTGGCGTGCCTTGCGGAAGAAGAAGGATGACCGCTGGCGCCATGATTGCTGCTTCCATGTGCGGTGTCATGCATGGTCGGAGCTTTTTCAAGAATCGTGCCGGGCGTTCGACACCGCGACGCCACGTGTTCGCGGCGAGGATGGCTTTGTAGAAGTGATTGCTCATCGCAGCAATATCTGACCCTCTCCCCCTCCACCCCCTCACCAACGAAGTTCAAAATGGGTGAGGAGGAGGACGGGAGGGGGAGAGGGTGACACAAGCCGGTCTGCGCCACGAACGTGTTCGGGTGCATCATGCAGATCTGCGCGAGTTCCTTCCGCCGCTCGATCTTGCCGGGTCAACGGGGCTTTCCTTTTGGGAAAAACGCTTTCCGCTCCGGCAACACTTCCAATCGAGCGCGCCACGAGGTTCAATTGAAAAGTGGGTCGCGCGTCTCAAGTGCAGGGGGAATCTATTCTTGGTAGTGCGCGAGCCGGCCCAGACTGAATGAAATCAGCGCCGCGGCAAAACGCCGATGGGGGTGGTAATATGGAAGCGTATGAACATCTCCGCTGATCTATTCCAAGCGCATTTGAAATGTCCGATGAAGTGCTGGCTGCGTGCTGCTGGCGAAGTTTCAGCCGGCAATGCCTGCGCCGAGTGGGTGAAAACACAGGACGAAGCCTACCGTGCCAACGAGACAGCGCGATTGCTGGGCGAGCAGTCGAATGACGAGGTGGCAACCTCACCGGGGCCGGAGAATCTGAAGTCGGCAAAATAGAAGCTGGCAACGAACGTCATGGTGCAAGCGTCGGCGAACTCTTGGACAGCCGTGACCGATACGACATGAAATTCCTCACCCAAAGGGAGCCGAACAGATTCAATACGGGAGGGATGGACTTTGTGGATTTCCTCCGTTCCGGGAAAAAGGACCTTCACGCTTTCGCGGAAAGCCGGCGCAGGCGCAGGAAGTTGTCGGCAAACAGCGAGTTGGCAGACAGTGTCAGCGGGACGCTATCGAGCGAGAGTCAGCCCTTTTGAATCATCCGCACCACCGCATCGCGAACGGCGGCAAACTTGGCGGGTTTCAGTTCGCCGATCTGCGGCGCGGTTGACGCCTGAATCCAGCACTGTCATATTAGTCGCGTGAAAACAAAGAAGTCGGCGGCATCCGGATCGCAGCGCAAGTCCTCCGGGACGAAGCTGGTGGAAAAATACCGGCCACGGATGAGTCGGCTTTCCGACGTTGAACGCCAGAAGTTGATGGCGATTGGACTCCAAATCATCCATTGCGACGCCCCTGCTCCGGCATGAACACGGCTCGGATTGAGGAAAGTTATGATTACTGAAAAGGCATTTCGTAAATACGTCAACCAGTCCCGGCCCTTTGACATTCATCTCGCGGATGGCCGGGCGATTCATGTACCGCACGGCGAACACATTTCGGTTCAGCCGGGTGGACGGATGTTTCTCATGTGGCTGCCGGAAGGCGATTACGAACTGTTCAACTTGACGATGGTGACTTCGGTTAGGTCGGGCGCGAAGAAAAGCAACGGCCACTGACACGCGATTTGCCTAACTGCCGACGTCAGGCGCCTTTGACTTCTCCCCGAGTTTTCAAAATGAGCCGACTCACGTCGGCTGCTACGAGGGTTTAGATTATCCCCGCCAGCTCCTGCAGGACATGCCAGTTGTCGAGGCGCTCTTGTTTGGCTTTGATCAACGTCTCGCTTGGGTTGCCGTCTTTGTCGAAGTGTTTGGCGAAGCGGCCTTCGGTGCGGGCGAAGCGGATGAAGTCATAGACTTCGTTCGTCTTGGGTTCGATGAAGAAATCCGTTTTCTCGGACGGATTGCCCTGGAGGCTGAGGCGCTGGGCGATCTTGTCGCCTTTGCGCGGATCGTAGATCAACCCCGGGAACGTGCGCGTGTCCACGGCGAGTTTGCTTTGCTGCATCGCCATGTTGTCGCCGACGCCGTGTTCGGGCTGGCAGGTCGTATAGACGCTCACCACCGCCGGGCCGTCGTATTCGTTCGCAGCGATGATGGATTTGTAGAAGTGATTCGACATCGCTGCAATATCTGACCCTCTCCCCCTCCACCCCCTCTACCCCCTCACCAACGAAGTTCAGACGGGGTGAGGAGGAGGACGGGAGGGGGAGAGGGTGACACAAGCTGGTCTGCGCCACGAACGTGTTCGGGTGTATCATGCAAATCTGCGCGAGTTCCTTACGGTTCAAACAGGAACAAATCCAATGCGGACGACGAAAAGTCGAACCTACCTGCCACTGCAACAAAATAGTTATTAACCGCAAGTGGGCCTACCAGCGTGGAGATATTTGTGAATTGCCCGTTTGCAGCTTGTAAAATCAGCCGGTTATCCCCGGATTGAAGGTTAAGAAAAAGCAAATCGGGACGCCCATCGTTATTAAAATCCGACGCAACAACATGGTTGTATCCATTTACTGCTGTTGGTGCTGCTATCTGACCATTGCTTCCGAACAAAGCAAAATTCCCTTGAGAAATTTGTAAGAGTAATCTGTTGTCCCCCTGATAATTCAACAGGAAAAGATCAGGCAGGCCATTCGCGTCGAAATCAGCCGAAACAACGCGTTCAAAACCATTAACTGCCGTGGTCGCAATCGAATTTCCAATTGTGAAAGTCCCTAGCGCGTTTTGAAGGAACATTCTGTTATCTCCAGCAAGATTCAGGAAGAACAAGTCGCCTCTACCATTTCCGTCGAAGTCGTTGGCAACCACCATCACAAAGCCGTTGAGAGCACTGCTTGCTCCGATTGCTCCTTGAACTGTGAAAGAGCCATCGCTTTGCTGAATGATCAATCGGCTGTGGCCTTCTACATTATTAAAGAACAGATCTGTCCGCCCATCTGCATTGGAGTCAAACGCCACAGCCATCGAGTAGCCGTTCACTGCCCCAGGGGCAACCACGTTGTCCACTACTCTCCAGACGCCTAATTGATCTTGATACAATAGAGAGTTTGCACCCGTGTCCGGTCTGATCAAAATGATCTCATCGGCAGCATTCGTGCGAAAGTTCCCCGACAATGCAAACGTGTAGCCCGGAAAACTCTTCCCGATCAGTCGGTCTGCAACTTCCCAACCTCCATTTGCGCTTTGGTAAAGATTGCGATGACGCGGTTGGAGCGCGCTCGGATAAGCCCGCGAGATAAAATCTTTGTCAGTCAGCGAAAGCACTGTATTCCACCCAACCGCTCGACTCGGGTCCAACAGCAATGCCGACGGAATCGCATAGTGCATGATTGAACTGGGGTCATACTGTGAAAACGATGTTTCACCAGCACTGTAACGAGCAAAAATATTGAAGTCTACTTGTCCGGGTGTCCAAGGCGGATTCTGCGTGCGATAGTAATAATCGTAAACAGCCGGACGATTCCATGGAATGTTATTGGTCGGGTGCTGATGCTCGTGAACCAACCCTAGCGCGTGCCCAAACTCATGAATAGTGGTCCGACTAAACTCGCTTTGCGAAGTCGAGTCTGTAAACCAACCAAAATTCATGGTTGGTTGATCTTGGGGAACTGCTACGGCGTCTGTTCCCAGTTTTGACCATGAACCACCTGAGACAAACGCAACCCGAATGTCTGTGGCTCCAGAATCCAAAAAGCTAAACCTTATGTTGGCATACTGTTCCCATTCAGCTGCATATTGTTTGACCCTGTCTCGAACGTACGAACTGCCACCCAAGAAGCGAACCGTCAGACTTTCTCGTCCCCACCATTTAGTTCTGTTCTTCAACACGGCCTGAGGAACACCTGGAGGGGTATTGACCGGTTGAGGTGGTGACTCTAACTCCGTGCAAAAACGTAGTTGAGAGACGTCGGCAACAATACTCTCCAGACCGTAGAATCTTCCAGTTCCGGATCGTGGAAGAGGATCGTTTAGGAAAATATTATTCCCTGTACCCGGAATATTGGTTGCTAAGTTAAACCAAAACGGAGCAGAAAGATTTGTGCAGCACTTTATTGTGTAGATCATGTTGCTGCACGAAGGCCAAACGACTTGGTTGCTGTTAGCAATAATTGTCAATGCGGGCGGTAAGGCAGGGCAGGACTCGTCGGCATTAACGGTTTCTTGTACGAGACTTAATCCCACAGTTGCAAGTAACAGGTGGCGAGCTTTCATACCTTCAAATAATCCCCGCCAGCTCTTGCAACGTGCGCCAGTTGTCGAGGCGTTCCTGCTTGGCTTTGATCAGTGTCTCGCTCGGGTTGCCGTCTTTGTCGAAGTGTTTCGAGAAGCGGCCTTCGGTGCGCGCGAAGCGGATGAAGTCATAAACTTCGTTCGTCTTCGGCTCGATGAAGAAGTCCGTTTTCTCGGACGGATTGCCCTGGAGACTGAGGCGTTGGGCGATCTTGTCGCCCTTGCGCGGATCGTAGATCAGCACCGGGAACGTGCGGGTGTCCACGGCGAGTTTGCTTTGCTGCATCGCCATGTTGTCGCCCACGCCGTGTTCGGGCTGGCACGTCGTATAAACACTCACCACGGCCGGGCCGTCGTATTCGTTCGCGGCGATGATGGATTTGTAGAAGTGATTGCTCATCGCGCAACTGGTCTGCGCCACGAACGTGTTCGGGTGCATCATGCAAATCTGCGCGAGTTCCTTGCGCCGCTCGATCTTGCCGGGAATCTTCGTGCCGTGAACGCTGAACTTGGTGTTCTGCCCCATGAAGCTCGCCGTGGAGGACTGCCCGCCGGTGTTGGAATACACCTGCGTGTCGAGCACGAGCACCTTGATGTTCATGCCGCTGGCCAGCATGCGGCTCAAGCTTTGGAAACCGATGTCGAGCATCGCGCCGTCACCGCCGATGACCCAGAGTTGTTTGTCGTGCCAACCCATCTGATCCCAGCGCGCGCGGATGCCCATGGCGTCGGCAGGTGCGTTCTCGAAGAGCGAATTCGTCCACGGCACGAGGTAAGGATTGTAGGGATACGTCGAAGCATAGACCGTCGAGCAACCGGTCGAGTTGACGATGCCGATGTTCTCCTTGCCGTAAACAAAACCCGTCGCCGCGAGCATCATGCGGAGCGCTGTGCCTTCACCGCAACCCATGCACGAGCCTGCGCCGCCGACGTAGAGCAACGACCGCTCGGCCAGCATCATGTCCGTGAGCAGTTTCTCGTTGATGAACTTCTTCGGCGTCTCGGGCATCTTCGTATAAAAATTCCACGTGCGCTGATAACGCTTCAGCGTGCGGTCGTCCTTCTTCAACATCGCGAGTGCGCCGTGATCGCCGCAGGCGTCCACGCACTCGGCGCAGCCTTTGCACTTGGTCGGATCAATGAAGATGCCGAAGTAACCCGGCTCGTCGCCCTTCTTTTCATAGACGTTCCAGAACTTGGTCGTCTTGCCGAACTGCTTGCGATAATGCTCGCGCTCGGCTTCGTCGGGAATCTGGGCGAGTTCCGCTTCGAGCTTCGACTTGGGGACGACCTTGCCGAGGATGGCGGTGTCCGGGCACTCGGTGACGCACGCCATGCAGGCGACGCAATTCTCGCTGTTGAGCAGCGGAATCTCGGGTGCGATGTAGGAAAAGTCGCGCAGGATGCCCGTGCCGGCGGGGATAAACGAGCGCAGCGTGGAATTGTCCGCGGGCAATTCCAGTTCGGCGCTGCCGTCGTTGTACGCGCTGACGATGCGGTTGTTGAAATCCGCGACGTTGAGCACGTCGTCGGTGATGGGGACTTGGTTAATGCGGTCAGCGGTTGGTGTTTCAAGCGCGGTGCTCATAAAAAATAATCTGCGTTAAACTTCTCGCATCGGTGCTACTGTTTGAAAGATAAACAGTTCGTGGACGCGGGCAAGCGTCGTTTCAGCAGAACTTGGGCACGATTCCGCAGGGCGTGGTGATGGCCGGCATTTCCATGTCTATCGCCTTTCATTCCAACAACGCCGGTTGAAAGTCCAATCTGCGCAGATGTGCGCCACCGCTCAAGAGACGTTCGCAGTCGAGCAATGCCTACGCCAGAATCAGGCTGTCGTTGTGCTGCTCGGCGGAGAACAACCAGGTCTCCTGAAGATTGTCGGCCGTTGTGTCGGGCTGAGGTTTTTGTTGCTGACTGACGGCTGGGACGGCATGATTTCCCCGCAAGCCAGTCATCATCGAATCAAAAACAGTGAACATTTGTTGACATGAAAACCCCACTCGCACAACCCACAGTTCCTTTGGTCGCGCCCCGAACATCGCCGGATTCTCCGGCCCTTCGTAGCGGCTTTGCCTGCCTGAACACTCAATTCCGCGGCCCGCACTGGCTGGCGGCTTTCGTGGTCGCCATGGTGGTACTCGCCGGTCTCGCGGCCCCCGCGCAGACTTACCTCGTTGATTTCGGCGGGGCCAATACCACCAGTCGTGGGCCCCTGCCAAACGATCCGGACAACTATTGGAACAACATTGGCGCATCCATTGGCGGCACGGATACCGGAGTCCTGACCAATCTGGTTTCTTCGATGAACATCCCGAGCGGCATCAACCTCGCGATGGTCAACCGCTTCAACGGCGTCAACGAAAACGGCACGCAGAATACCTTCACCCATCCAATCAACGCCACCCGCGATTCCATGTTCGGCAACACGGAGGTTTTCAGCGGTTTGGAAAACATCTTTCCCCGGTTCAAGCTGACGGGGCTGGATGCCAATACGACCTACAGCTTCACGTTCTACGCCTCGCGCACCGGCGTCGGCGACAATCGGGAAACCGAATACACGGTGACGGGTGGCAACTCCGGTGCGGGTGCGCTGGACGCCGCCAACAATATTGACGAAACCGTCACGGTGGCGGACATCACGCCCGACGGTTCGGGGGAAATCACCATCAGCATTGGACCGGGGGCGAACAACAACAACGGGAATCATTTCACGTACCTGGGTTTCTTGAAAGTAGACGCCGTGCCGCCGCAGACTCCCATCGGATTTACGGTCCAACCTGTCAGTCAGCAGGTGATCCAACTCAAGCCGGCCACCTTCACTGCCGCCGTCACCGGGGCGCCACCCTATTCGGTGCAGTGGTACCAGAACGGCCAGCCGCTTCCGGGCGCGAATCAATTTAGTCTCACCCTCCCCTCCGTAACCCTCGACATGAGCGGCTGGCTTTACTCGGTCACTGTCAGCAATCTGGCCTACGGCGTCGCCAGTACTAACGCGGTGCTCACGGTGTCCAGCGACACCAACCCGCCGGTGTTGCTCAAGGCCGCGAGCTACGACGGCAACACCATCGTGCTGACCTTCAATGAAGTGATGGATGACACGACCTACAATCAGGCCAATTACCAGGTGGATGCCGGGGCGGTGGGAGTCGCGTCGGCCACCCTCAACCCGGATGGCCAAACAGTGACGCTCCACTTGACGGTGCCCATAACCGGCAGCTTCACCATCGTGGTGAATAACGTGCAGGACCTCGCCGGGAATCCCGTTGCCCCCAACAGCACGTTGACCGGTCGGGTGTTTGAGATTGAGGATCAAGACCTGTTGATTGATTTTGGCGCGGCGGCCGCGCCCACGGAATTCGGCCCTGTTCCGAATGATCCGGAGAACTATTGGAACAACGTCACCACCAGCGTTGGCAGCACCGACTTCGGCGAACTCTACAATCTCGTCAGCATTTACAACACGCCGACCCCGGTGGGGCTGGCCATGATCAGCCGGTTCAACGGCGCCAATGAAAACGGGACGCTCGTCTCCACAGTGTTTGCCCAGCGGGCCACGCGGGACTCGCTTTACGGTAACACTGAGGTTTTCAGTGGCTTGGAGAACATCTTCCCCAGTTTCAAATTGAACGGCCTAAATCCAGCCCGGAAATACAGTCTCACCTTCTATGCTTCACGCACCAGCGTGGGAGACAACCGGGAAACCGGCTACACCGTCACCGGCGCGAACTCGGGCTTCACCGCCTTGAACGCGGCCAACAACATCAACAACACGGCTGCGGTGGAAGGCATCACGCCAACCGAAGCGGGCGAGATTACCATCAGTCTCGCGCCCACGGAAAACAACAACAACGGCAACCATTTTACCTATCTCGGCGTGCTGCGAGTCTCGCCGTACGTGGTGCCGCTGCAATTCCTGCCGGTCACCATCGAGAATGGCCAGGTCAAGCTGGAATGGACCGGTGAAGCACAACTGCAGCGGGCATCATCAGTTGCCGGACCGTGGACGCCGGTGTTGCCGGCGCCCACCTCGCCCTACAGCGAAGCGCTCACTCCGGGAGAGAATCGGTTCTTCCGGCTGCAACAATAACCAACGCGGAGATTGCGGGCCCAAATCTCAAACCGCGGAAGTCGGGCGTTTCCGGCTTCCGTGGTTTCTTGCTTTCGCTTATGCTCGGCGGGTGAGGAGCCGAACCGCCTGCCGTGTCTCACTCCTCGCCAAGTAATCTGATGACTCTGAGAATCGCCAAGTCCTGGCTCCTCCAGTTTGCCGTGGGGCTGTTCCTCCTCGTCCTGCCGTTGGAATCCGCCCACGCCCAGCACCGTGTGTTGTTCATCGGGAACAGCTTCACCATTGGGAGCGGCGGGAGCGGCGGGGGCGGCGTGCCGGGCATTTTTGATCGGCTGGCTCAGGCGGGCGGACATCCCGACCCCACCACCGTCATGCGCGCCGTGGGCGGGCAGAACTTCCAATTCCACAGTCTGGACGCCACGACTCAGGCCACCATCAGTTCGCAGCCCTGGACGCACGTCGTGCTCCAAAACTACAGCACCGAGCCGACGCATCTGGCCAGCGGCAGCGTGGCCAATCATTACACCTACGGCTCGCTGCTCCACCGGCAGATCATGACCAACCATCCGCAAACGCAGGTGGTGTTGTTTGAAACCTGGTCACGCGCCGCCGCGCATTCCCTGATCACCGGGGTTTCCTCGCCCAGCGGTTTTGCCAGCACCGCGGAGTTTCAGTCGGAACTGCGGACCAACTACCAGGGCCTGGCGGATGCGCTAAACGCCGCGCATCCAATAAATCCGCCGGTCGTGGTTGCCCCGGTGGGCACGGCGTGGGAAAACGCCGGCGGACTGCTCCCGGCGGCGGACCCGTTCTTTGTGCCGTTGTTCGGCAGCGATGATTACCACGGCAACAACAATGGTTACTATCTGGCGGCGTGTGTCATCTACAGCAAGATTTACGGCGTCAGCCCGCGCGGACTCTCCACCAACTCGCTGGTGACCAGTTTGAATCTGGGACTCACGGTTTCGCCCACGCTGCTGGAGGACTTTGCCTGGGCGACCGTTTCCGGCTCGAGCCAGACCGGCCTGCAATCGTTTCTGTTCGACTTCGGCTCCGCCAGTGCCGCGACCACCAACGGCCCGGCGCCGGACGATCCGGCCCATCATTGGAACAACATCCCAGAAACCATCGGCGCGTCACCCACGGGTGTGTTGTCAAATATCGTCACCACCGCCAACGCCGCTACCGACATCAGCCTGGTGATGCTCAACCGCTTCAACGGCGCCAACGAAAATGGCAGCACCACCGCCACAAGTTTCCCCGTCAACGCCACGCGCGATTCGCTTTTTGGCAACACTGAAACTTTCAACGGCTTGAGTGAAGTGTTTCCCAGTTTCAAGCTCATCAACCTGAATCCGGCGCGGACCTACAGCTTCACCTTCTATGCCGCGCGGGTTGGTGTGGGTGACAACCGGGAAACCGGTTATACGGTCACCGGAGAGAATTCCGGTTTTGCCGCCCTGAACGCCGCCAACAACACCGACGCCACCGCGCTGGTGGCCGGCATCACGCCTGATGCCTCCGGCGAAATCACCATCCGCCTGGCCCCCACGGCGAACAACAATAACGCGAACCACTTCACTTACCTCGGCGCGTTGCGCCTGGACGCCGTGCCGCAGCAGGAACCCATTGTCTTCACCCAACAGCCGGCCAGCCAGACAGTTTCCGAATTCATGCCGGCCCAGTTCAGCGCGGCCGTGCAGGGGACACCGCCCTATTTCATTCAGTGGTTCAGCAACGACGTCACGATTCCCGGGGCGAACTCGTTCACCTACACCATTCCATCGGTGAGCACTAACATGGATGGCGCGGTCTTTTCCGTAATCGTGAGCAACCTTGCCTTCAGCGCCACCAGCAGCAACGCCGTATTGCACGTCACCCCGGCGGCCGAGAATCCGGCGGCGCGAGCGTTGTTTTTCGACTTCGGTGCCAGCACCACGCCCACCGGGAATGGAGTGTCACCGAATGACCCGTTGAACTTATGGAACAACGTCACCCCGGCCGTCGGCAGTTCGTCCACCGGGCGCCTGACGAACCTGGTCACCGCCGCCAATGCGACCACGACCATCGGCCTGGTGATGTTGAGCCGGTTCAATGGCGCCAATGAGAACGGCACGTTGAACTCGCCCTTGCTGCCGCAGAACGCCACGCGCGACTCGCTGTTCGGCAACACGGAAGTCTTCAGCGGTCTGGCCAATGTCTTCCCCAGCTTCAAACTGGTGGGATTGAATCCCGACGCGAAATACGACCTCACCTTTTATGCCTCGCGCACGGGCGTGGGTGACAATCGCGAGACGGGGTACACCGTCACCGGTGCCAACTCCGGCTTCGCCGCGCTCAACGCCGCCAACAACGTCACCAACACGGCCCGTGTCACGGGTATCGTCCCCAACGCCGGACGGGAAATTACCGTCAGCCTCGCACCCACCGCGAACAACAACAACGCGAACCATTTCACATACCTGGGCGTGTTGCGACTGGATGCGGTGTTGCCGCCGCCGGAATTCCTGCCGGCTACGCGGACGGCCGGCCAACTGCAACTGGACTGGACGGGCGAGGGGCAACTGGAATGGGCGCCGGCCATTACCGGCCCCTGGACACCGGTTACGCCGCGACCATCGCCGCCTTATTCGGAGGAAATCGTGACGGGGCAGGATCGGTTTTTCCGGCTGCTGGGATCGCCTTGAGCGCCGCCCCTGCGGCGTCAGCGCAGTAAACAGTGGTGGGTGGACAGTTTATGCTGGGATGTGGTCTCCAGCGAACCAACAATTGAGGAAGTGCAATTGCGCGCGATGAGAATCTCTTGCTTCCGCCTGACCTGCAAATGCTGTTCACTCTGGATTGGAATTCTTTAGCTGACCTGCGGACCTCTTGGCATTGGCTGCAAATGACCGCTGTCATTGTAATTGCCCGCCTGTGCGTCGCCGCCTACGCTCGGATCAAATTGAGAAGCCTATGAAAAAGATTGGAGTCGGTTGCGGTGTTTTCGCCGTATTCGGGCTGATTGTTCTGGTATTGGTTTTGATAGCCGGTGCTGGCTACAACCGGTTGGTGGGGCTTTCCCAGAAGGTGGACGCGCAGTGGGCCCAGGTGCAGAACGTTTATCAACGCCGGGCCGACCTCATCCCAAATCTTGTGGCCACTGTCTCAGGCGCGGCAAACTTCGAGAAGTCCACTCTCACGGAAATCACCGAGGCGCGCGCTTCGGTGGGGCAAGTCAAGCTCGACGAGAACAGGTCGCCAAACGATCCCGCGGTGCTTGAGCAATTTGAGCGGGCTCAGGGTGCATTGTCCTTTGCGCTGTCACGTTTGCTCGTAGTCGTGGAGCGTTACCCAGATCTCAAAGCCACTGCCGGCTTCCGCGATCTCCAGGCGCAATTGGAAGGGGCGGAAAACCGCATCTCGGTCGAGCGCGGTCGGTTCAACGAAGCCGTGCAAGCCTACAACACCGCCATCAAATCCATCCCTCTGCTGTTTTACGCCAACGCACTGGGATTCCATCCCAAGCCCTACTTCGCCGCAAAACCGGGCACGGAGCAACCGCCTGCTGTGCAGTTCGATTTCGGACAGCCCGGAAAGGCGGCCCCACCTGCCAAGCCGTGAAAGCTTCGGAATTTTTCAAACGCCTGCAGGATGAGGTTATCGTCGCGGCGATTGCAGCGGCCGAACAACGGACCTCTGGCGAGTTGCGAGTAGTGGTCACGCAGGATAAACCAACGGATGCCGTGGCGACGGCACAACAGGTTTTCGACGTGCTGGGTATGACCCGGACTCGCGAACGTAATGGCGTGCTACTATACATCGCCCCAGGCGTGCAACAGTTTGCCGTGCTTGGCGATACTGGAATCCACGAGTGCTGTGGTGAGGAATTCTGGAAGCGACTTGCGGTTGAGATGGAACTGTGCTTCCGGCAGGGCAAGTTCACCGAAGGTATCGTGGACGCCATCCATTTGGCGGGTGAACGACTGGCGGAGTACTTTCCGCGGAAACCGGATGACCGCAACGAACTCCCCGACCAAGTTGTGCGTGAATGAGGACGATCACCAGCACCACCTTTCCGCGCCGACTCACCTTTCGTTCTAAAGCCGGGTTGGTTTCCGCTTTGAAGATTCGTTCGCTGTTGCTTCTGTTGGTGGCGAGCGTGGTGGCCACCTTTGCCGCCGACGTAATTCCACCAGCACCCCAGCGATACTTCAATGATTACGCGCAAGTAGTCACGCCACGGATTGCGGATCAGATCAACAGGCAACTCACCCAATTTGAACGCGACACTTCCAGCCAGGTGGTAGTGGCCGTTTTTCCCCGCATGCAGTCGGATTCTTCAATCGAAGATTACACTGTGCGCGTGGCCCAAGAGTGGAGGGTGGGGCAGAAGGACCGCGACAATGGCGCGGTCCTGTTCGTGTTCGTGCAAGATCGCGCGATGTATCTGCAAGTGGGCTACGGTCTTGAGGGTGCGCTGCCGGATGCGCTGTGCAGGCGGATCATTGAGGACGAAATCACTCCCCACTTTCGTCAGGGTAATTACGATACCGGACTCTTGGCCGGAGTTAATGCGGTCTTGGCGGCCACACGCGGGGAATATATGGGCACTGGCCAAACGGCTGGATCGTCTGTAGCCACTTATGTCCTTTCGCTGGATCGCCGGAAGCTTCGCTTGGTCTTCTTTGTAATGATGATGGTGGTCCTGTTTGTGATTATTCTCCGAAGCGGCGGACGGCGACGAGGGCGGATCTATCGCGGCAGCGGTTTCATGCATACGGGCGGTGGCTGGGGTGGGGGGTGGTCAGGCGGCGGGTTTTCTGGCGGTGGTGGTTTCTCGGGTGGAGGCGGCAGTTTCGGCGGTGGCGGTGCGGGTGGACGCTGGTAAAGTCACCTCTTGGTGCATGGCTCCAACAGTTGGCTCTTCTCTTCGAGACGTTACGGGCACAACCGCCACGCAGTTCCTTGCCCCTGTCGTTATGTCAATATAGCGTGCTGTGCAGACCTGTCTGGCAACCTTATGAACACTCCAATCCAAATCGAAGTCTGTGCCAATTCACTTGAATCCGCGCTCGCGGCACAGTCGGGCGGCGCGTCGCGCGTGGAGTTATGCTCGGCACTGATTGAAGGTGGATTGACCCCCAGTCCCGCGGCCATCGAACTGGCACGCGAACGATTGCGCATCGGGTTGCACGTGCTCATTCGCCCCCGTGGCGGGGACTTCTGTTACAATGACTGCGAGTTTGCCGTCATGCGGCGGGACATTGAGTTCTGCAAGCGCGCGGGCGTCAACGGAGTCGTGCTCGGCGCGCTGCAACCAGATGGGAGTGTGGACCGGGCGCGAGTGCGAGAATTGATCGCCGTCGCCCGGCCCATGGCGGTAACATTTCATCGCGCCTTTGACATGACGGTGAATGCGTTTCAGGCGCTGGAAGACATCATTGTGCTCGGCGCCGAGCGCTTGCTGACGTCGGGACAGAGAGGCAGCGCGATGGCGGGGAGGGAGCTTATTACCGAATTGGTGCGCCGGGCCGGCAAGCGTTTGATTGTCATGCCCGGCGCCGGCATCAACGACCGCAACTTGAGCGAACTCATCGCCGCCACGGGTGCGCACGAGTTTCACCTGTCGGGCCAGAAGAAAGTCGAGAGTCGGATGGAGTATCGGAATCCGCACGTGTTCATGGGTGTGCCCGGTCTGCCGGAATACGAAATCGCCGTGACGGACGCCGATATGATCCGGCGAGTGGTGCAGGCGGGCCAACGTCGGGCCGAGGTGGGCGACAGTTGAGACTGTTTGGCGTTTGCTGGCGCGCTTGGGTTGAGCGGCAAGCTGGAATGCGACAGGCGGCTTATCCTGCGCCTCGGGCGTTCCATGATTTCTCATGGCTGAAATGCGCCATATCGCGGTGGACAATCGAACGATTGTGGTTACTCTGAATTCATTGCCCCTTGGTATTGCCGGTGACTGGTCGCCGAGCGGTATGGGCATGGAAGCTAAATAAACTCAAAATGATCCCAGAAAGGTCCACAATGAAAATACCGAAGATACTGATCGTTTCTCTGTGCGCGATCGGTTTGTTGGCGGGCACGGCGCTCGCCGAGCAAGCCGGCTGTTGCGCCAAAGCCAGCGCCGATGAAAAGGATTGCTCGCACCCGTGTTGTGTCGCCGCCGCCAAGGACGGTAAAGAGTGCGAGAAGTGCGGCGGCAAAGGGGAATTAATCGGCGTTCCGGGAGGCTGCTGCAAGAAAGCCCGGGCGGAGAAGAAGGATTGCAGCCACCCCTGTTGCGTCACCGCCGCCAAGGACGCCAAGGAATGTACGAAGTGCGGCGGGAAGGGCTTGATCGCCGGCACGCCCGGTGGCTGCTGCAAAAAGGCCCGGGCCGACAAGAAGGATTGCGCCCACGAATGTTGCGTGACCGCCGCCAAGGACGGCAAGGAATGCACCAAGTGCGGCGGCAAGGGTGCGATCAGAAAAGTGGCGAAAGCCTGACTATTTGACCTCTCTCCCCTGGCGGTCACTGCGCGACAGTGGCCGCCATTTTCGTCTGCTGGACATGACTCGGAGCCTGAGAAAGCCAATCTCAGGCTTCGACGACTACGCAACCGGTTGCTCAACGATGTGAGCGAGCGCGAGGCTGATGCCGGCGAGAAGCCGCAGTTGATGAGGTGGACGAAGTCTTCGCAGTGGCAACGCTCCGCGCATCTGACGAATCGAACTGCGGGGCTCGAACCTTCTCCTTGACGGCAGATAGCCCGTGGTTTTTGCCTCTTATTGTGGGCAGACCACTGTGAATCGAATCAGGCGGGTGGAGTGGTGGGTTGGCGGGGACTCGAACCCCGGACCAACGGCTTAAAAGGCCGCTGCTCTACCGACTGAGCTACCAACCCACAAATCAGCCGTGCCGGCTCTGTCCTGACGGGGAATCAAACCACGACCGGGAAAGCACTGGCAAAACCAAACGCGTGGCGAACACTAGGCGACGGCTCCGCGGCGCGCAAGGCTTTTCCCTGCCAAACATCGTGGTCGGTGCGGCTTTGCCGGTTTTATTTCCCCGGACGGTATTGCGCCTTCGCCTCGGGTAGCCACTCCTGAATCTGGCGGATGCGGGTTTCATCCGTGGGATGCGTGCGCAGGAACGCCGGCGTGGAACCGCCCTGCGATTGTGTGTAACTGGCAAATCGCTGCCAGAATTGCACCGCCGCCTCGGGATCATAGCCGGCGCGGGCCATGTAGATCAGTCCAATGCGGTCGGCCTCCGATTCCTGCGCGCGGCTGTGCGGCAGGGCACGGCCCACCTGGGTGGTGACGCCATACGCCGTGCCCGCCACCGCCTGCCAGGCGGGATCGGCCGTGGACAACCCGACATTCAGCAGATTGCCAACGCCTTGGATGACCATCGCCTCGCTGATGCGCTCCCCGCCATGACGCGCCACCGCGTGCGCCACTTCGTGCCCAATTACTGTTGCCAGACCGGCTTCATCCTTCGTAATCGGTAGAATTCCGGTGTAAACTCCAACCTTGCCGCCGGGCAGGCAGAAGGCATTGGGCTCCTGGCTTTCAAAGACCACGAACTCCCATTGCGCATTCGGTATGTCCGGCCCGGCCACCGCCGCAATCCGCTGTCCTACCCGCTGGACGAGCGCGTTGATCGCCGCATCGTTGCTGATCTTCGTTTCTTTCTTTATTTCCTGAAAGCTCGTCAGGCCCAACTGCATTTCTTCGCCGGCCGAGAGCAGGGTCAGTTGTTTCCGCCCGGTCACTGGCACCGTGCTGCATCCCGTCCATTGCACCGCTGCCACTGCGAGCAGGGCGCAGAGCACCAGTCGTGGAAGAATTCTGGTTTTCATGGTGTTGTTTCGGTTCACCCCTCAAGCCAACCACATTATTTTCGGTTTTCAATACGGAAGATTTGCGCGTTAACTGAGGGTCATTACGCAAGACTGGAGCATCACATGAAAGTAAATCTCGCCTACGGCCAAGGCCACCTCGCGGTGGAACTGCCCGATGACCGCACCACCGTCATCGCCCCCACGCACACGCCCGGCCTCGCCGACGAACGCGCCGCCGTGCTCGCCGCGCTGGACCAACCCATTGGCGCGCGTCCGTTGCGCCAGTGGATCAAACCCGGCAACCGCGTGTGCATCCTCTTCACCGACATCACCCGCGCCACCCCCAACGACCGCCTCATCCCGTGGCTGCTGGATTATTTGCAGGACGTGCCGCGCGAGCAAATCACCTTGTTGAATCAACTCGGCACCCACCGTCCCAACACCACCGCCGAACTGGAACGGATGCTGACCCCGGAAGTGGTGCGCAATTACCGCGTCGTGAATCACGAACCCGAGAATCCCGCCGCCCTCGTGCAGCTTGGCACCACGCGCGACGGCACGCCGGCGTTGCTCAATCGTCACGCCGTTGCGGCGGATGTGCGCATCGTCACCGGGTTCATCGAGCCGCATTTCTTTGCCGGATTCAGCGGCGGCATCAAGGGTATCGTGCCGGGCGTCGCGGGCTTGCAGACCGTGATGAGCAATCACGGCGCGCGAAACATCGGCGACCCGCAATCCACCTTCGGCGTCACGCAGGGCAATCCCCTGTGGGAAGACCTCCGCGACATTGCGCTGCGGATTGGCGAGAGCTTTTTGCTGAACGTGTCATTGAACGAGGAACGTCAGATCACCGGGGTGTATGCCGGCGACATCCTTGCCGCGCACAAGGTGGGTTGCGAATTCGTGCGCCAGTCGGCCATGCAGAAATGTGCCGCGCCCTTCGACATCGTCATCACGACCAATAGCGGTTATCCGCTCGACTTGAACCTGTATCAGGGTGTCAAAGGCATGAGCGCCGGGGCGCGCGTGGTCAAACCGGGCGGCACGCTGATTCTGGCGGCGGAATGTCGGGAAGGCATGCCGGCGGGGTGTCCGCTGGATCAACTGTTGCGCAGCGCCGCCGGACCGGAGGAAATTCTGACGATGTTGAACACACCCGGCTTCGTGCGACCCGAACAATGGCAGGCGCACATCCAGGCGCTGGTCCAGCGCAAGGCTCGCGTGCTGGTTCATAGTTCCCTGCCCGACGACGTGGTCCGCGCCGCCCACCTGACGCCGTGTCACGACATCGCCGCGACCGTGAACGAACTGGTCCGCGCGAACGGCAACGACGCCCGCATCGCGGTTTTGCCGCAGGGACCGCTGACGATTCCGTATCTGGCGGAGTAGTCGAGAGCCGGTTTGGCAACCCGCCCGGTGAGGGCACCGGGCCTACAGTATCGGGGCTTGTCCGTCGAAAGTGCAGGCTGGGTGGCCGCACCCGGCGGTTCCTCAGACTGAAGACAGGAAGCAGCAACCGCCGCCAAACGGATGCGGCCCGGCCTCCGGGAACGTGGCAGGGCAATCAGCGCAAGGGAATGACAGACCCAAATCCAATGGCCCCACCATTCCTCTGCCGATAATTCCACTGCCAAGAATACTCGCTGCGCTGCTCGTCAGCCTGAACGAAGGGGTCAGGCTTCAACGCGTCCGCTGTTCGCTCGGCCGGGATCTGTCAGCGCACGTCGTGAAATCTCTGAACTCTGCTCTTGGCAAGCTCAACGACCCGCTTGTAATCGGCGTCGCTCTGGAAAGCGTGTCGTGGCAGCCAATGGTAAATCTGGTCAGTCAGGTAGAGCATTAGGCCAGCAGGGGTGCGAACGGCTTTGGTAAATGCATGCCAGAAATACTCCCCGTGCCCCAAGCCGCTCTTGGCTGCGAGTTTCTCCGGCCCGACTAACCACTCAATCTCTGTGTCCTTGTCAGGCCGCTTGGCGAACTGTCGGCGTGTCATCCAGCGGCGCTCGAATGGCCGGATCGCAAACCAATAGACGCCACCCAGAATGAAGACGATGCCTACGGCTACCGACTTCCCGCCGCAGAGCAGCCCGTAACCGCCGACAATCATGAGTGCGAACAGAAAGTGCAGAGCGAAGCGAAACACTGGGCGACAAGTATGCCTGAAATGGTAGCGGTGTGCTTGAAGCAACTCGTCTGCTGTCCAACGAAAGCGAAGCGCAGTTGGGTGCTCCATAATGTGCGAAGGAGGTTAACGCCAGACGAGAGCGACCACCGCCGGTAGAGACCATGGAACGTACGAGGGCTGTCCCAACTGCCTCTCAGCGTTGGGCAGAGAAGCGGACTGGTGGCTCATCTCCGCCGATTTTTCAGGCATGTTTCGCCTCCAAATGTTCCCACTGAATATTGACTATCTCTCCATCAACAGGCCCTTGGCCATTGCGAAGGTTTGTTAAGCGGAACGGCTTCAGCGTCTTCAGCGGACTTAAGTACACACCTCTCGTAACCAAGTTCAGACGCATGCGTGATCTGGGGCCGCGCACAATATCAAACTCCGTGCAGGGAAAACTCTTCTTCTCCGCGGGCTCGTAAAGATACTGGCCTGACAGGAATAAAACCGAGCCGTCCTCAAGATGTAAGTAATAGGAACATCCCTCGTCCTCAAACTCCTCCACTTGATAGCATTCACGAGTTCTAAAAGTCTGTACCTCTGCAAGTCCTTCGGCTAATTCGTGACGGTGAGCTTCCTGTTCCTTGAGTTCATACTCCCGGGACCGCTTGGAACTCAGGTAGTCCCGGATGCCGTACACTACCCAAGCTAAGACGATAGCGCCGACTACCCAGGGCCGTGCCGGACGTAACGGACGAAAGATCGTAAGGAGCCAGAGGACAGGCAGTCCTGTAACGATCGCGTAAAAACCAAAACGCTTCGCCGTTGCCAGAGGAGAGAACAACTCTTCCGCCGCCAAGGCCTGAAGAACGGCCTCCTCGTGATTGGTCAGCTTGCGAGTGTAGTGGCTGGTAGGCAAAACAGTATTGATTGTCTGGAACTCACAGGCCGTTGGTGAACTGAGAGGCTCGGCTCATGTCGCTCTTTTACGCCGGTCTTCAGTTGCTGACAAGCCTTGTCTGGAGGGAGTGACCAAGAGGGGGGATTAGGAGCGCGGGAGGTTGGTTACTGCTCCGTTCAGAGAACGAACCGGGGTGCGGAAGGAGCGCCGGTCTGTGACCGGCTTTGTGGTGACAAGAAACCGGCTGCGATACGTCTCCACCGGGGTCATCCGCAACTCATCGTTTCGGTCAAAGCCGGCTGCAAGCCGGCGTTTCCCCCAGTGCCGCGTCTCACTTGGGAATGTAGTTACCCTTCCTGCCTGCCAGCCCTTCAAATCCCATCACGCCGGGAGTTGTTTTCCCACTGGTCCGCAGCCTTGAGCACGGACGATCCTCCCGAACCCTTCGCTCGTAGCCGCCGACGTCAGGAGGCGGACATCGTTGCAGCTCAGGGGAATCCGCCTCCTCACGTCGGCGGCTACGGTCCAGGGGTCCAAAGTGCGAAGTCCGTCAGAAAATCCGCGGCGCGAGCCAGTTGGTCAGCACCACGATGAGCGCGATGCCCACCACATTCAGCGCGAACCCGTGCCGGACCATTTTCATCAATGGGATGCAACCCGAACCATAGACGATGGCATTGGGCGGGGTGGACACGGGCAACAAGCAGCCCATGCCCGCGCCCAGACAGGCCGCCAGGGCGGGTTCGAGCGCACTCACCCCGGCGGCCTCCGCCACGGCAATCGCCACCGGCACGGACATCGTCGCCGAAGCGGTGTTGCTCGTGACTTGGGAAACCAGACTACCCAGCACGGCGAACAACACGGTCAGCCCCAGGGTGCTATTGGCCTTGGTAGCGTAAACCAATCCCTCGCCCAACGAGGTGGCCAGTCCGGTAGTGAACATCAAATCACCCATTGCCAGTCCGCCGCCGAACAAGAGGATTGTGCCCCAATCAATCCGTTTCGCCTCCGCCCAGCTCAAGGTGAACTGCCGACGCCCGAAATTGACGGGAAGAACAAAGAGCAACACCGCGCCCAATAGTGCCACCATGGCTTCCGGTAGGCGAGCGCTCATCCAGCGCGAAGCGGGTGACTCCGGCCCGAGGGTCAGCGCCAGAAAGCCCGGCAGCAACCACAACGTCACGGTCAGGCTGAAGACGGCGATGACATTCTTCTCACCGCGCGACAGGGGACCTAATCGCGCTTTCTCCCCGGCAATCCATGTCGCGTTGCCGCCGAGGAGATCAGCTTCCACCGGCGAAACACGGTTGAGATACCACACCAGAAAGACCAACAGCAGGATGGCCAGTGGCAAGCCCAGCATCATCCATTTGAAGAAGTGAATTTCCACGCCGAGGCTTTTTTGAATCAGACCGATCCCGATGAGATTTGGCGGCGTGCCCACTGGCGTCGCAAATCCTCCCACAGTGGCGGAGAATCCCGTCATCAACATCAACCCGGTGCCGAAGCGCAGGTCCGTGTATTTCACCTCCCGGCCAGTGCGCAACGACAGCCGCCGGGCCATTTCGCTCAAGATGGATACGCCCACGGGAAACATCATCGCCGCCGTAGTCGTGTTGGAAATCCACATCGAGAGCAGTCCCGTGATGCCGCCGAACGCCAGCAGCAGTCGCGTGGGATTCTCGCCCACTGATTTCAGGCCGAGAATTTGAAAGGCAATGCGCCGGTTCAATCCGTGGTGGAAAATGGCTTCGGCCAGCAGGAAGCTTCCCAGAAACAGAAAGATGATGGGGTCGGCAAAATTCCGGAAAATGTCCCTGACCGGTGCCACGCCTGCCACGACGCAAACCGCCGGACCGAGCAACGCTGTCACCGGCAACGGAATCGCCTCCGTGACCCACAACACCATCACCGCGCTGATCACGGCCGCCAGTCGGTGCGCAGACTCATCGAGGCCGTTGAGCGGCAAAAACCAGACCACGAGAAACACCGCCGGGGCGACAAACAAACCCGCTTGTTGTCGCAAATACTCGAAGCGTTGTTCCGCCGCCGAAAGCAGGCCCTGGGTTTCACCTTGCCCGGCGGGAATCGGCGCTTTTTGCGTGGATGGCTCGTGCATGAGTATCGCTGTCCGGGCATCGTCATGCGGGCGTCACCGGTGAACAATCAAATTTTTCAAGCGGCTTTCCCTGAACCACCTCTCGGTAACGCCGACTTTCCAGTCGGCGAGGTCTGGGATTGCGACTGGCCGGTTGGAAAACCGGCGTTACGCCCGCGCGGTTCACGACCCCGTTGCGCAATTCGTGGAGGTTTTCCATGACTTGCATCGCGAAGTTGTGGACGGCGGCGGCGGAATTGGCAAAGTTACCTCCGCAATGAACTTTCCCGCGAACCCTATGCTCGTAGCCGCCGACGTGAGGAGGCGGATTCCCTTGAGTTGCATCGCTGTCCGCCTCCTCACGTCGTCGGCTACGCTTCGGGGGTTCACAGCGCGAACTTGGGTTCGGAGATATCTCTCCCTTCTCCGAACCGCACTGCTCGGGTTGAGCCTGTTACTCACCGCCGGGCGACTGAACGCCGCGGAGGCTACGTGGAAAGCCGGCACGGCCAGAACCATTATCACGCCCACCGAAAGACTGTGGCTCGCCGGCTATGGCTCACGCGACAAACCGGCGGACGGCAAGCTCACGGAGCTTTGGATCAAGGTGCTCGCGGTTGAAGACGCACGCGGTCATCGCGCCGTCATCCTCACCAGTGATCTACTCGGCATCCCGCAGTCCATTTATCAGCGAACCTGCGCGGCATTGAAGGAGCAGTTCGGCCTGGCGCCGGAGCAGATTATTCTCAGCGCCTCACACACGCATTGCGGCCCGGTCCTGCGCGGCGCGCTCTACGACATCTATCCGCTGGACGACGCGCAACGAACGCTCATCGAGCAATACTCAGAAGTGTTGGAGTCGAAGATGGTGGAGACAACGGGCAAAGCACTGGCTGAACTTGCGCCCGCGCGGCTGGCTTCGGGGCAGGGCGAAACCCGGTTTGCCGTCAACCGTCGCAACAACCTGGAAGGCAGCGTGCCGAAATTGATAGAACAGGGCGCGTTGAAAGGACCGGTGGATCATGCCGTGCCCGTGCTCGCCGTTTATCAGCCGGACGGAGCGCTCAAGTCCGTTTTGTTCGGATACGCCTGTCATAACACCACGCTGGCGTTTGACCAGTGGTGCGGTGATTACGCCGGGTTCGCGCAGACCGCTTTGGAGCAAAGCCACCCCAAGGCGACGGCAATGTTTTTCATGGGCTGTGGCGGTGATCAGAATCCGCTCCCGCGCCGCCAACTCGCGCTCGCCGAGCGTTACGGCAATATGCTCGCCGCCGCCGTCGAAGACGTGCTGCTGGCTCCGCCGCTCACGCTCTCGCCCAAACTGGAAACAAGGATGGCGATGGTGCCGTTGAAGCTTGGTGCTTCGCCGACGGAGGCGGAACTGGAGAAACTGAAGGAGGATTCAGCCGTGTGGACCCGCCGATGGGCGACGCGACTGCTGGGTGAATTGAAAGCGGGCCAACCGTTCATCCGCGAGTATCCGTTTCCGCTCCAAGTCTGGCGCTTCGGCGGGCGGCAATGGTTCATCACCCTCGGCGGCGAGCCGGTGGTGGATTACGCGCTCAAGTTCAAGCAGGAGTACGGCGCGGAGACATGGGTGGCTGGCTATTGCAACGACGTGATGGGTTACATTCCGTCGTTGCGCGTGCTCCGCGAGGATGTTCCGCCGCTTGCCAATCCGCGCTGGGGCTACGAAGGCAACACTTCGATGATTGTCTATGGCCTGCCCGCGCAACGCTGGGCCGACGACGTCGAGGAATTGATCACGGCTGCGGCGCGACGGTTGGTGGGAGAGATGAGTGCAGCGGAGCGATGACTTGGCGCTGGATGTAGCCGGCTGGAGCGTGCGATCACCAGACCGCAAAGGTGAGATCGCCTTGGCGCGTGGTTTCAAAAGGCCCGGCCACTGGTCGGGTGGCGCTGCGCTTCTTGCCGAAGTAGTCGGTGCCAATCTTCAGCTTCGAGCCATCGGGATTCACGTACGGCAAGGCGGAGATCTTTGCCTCACCCAGCAACTCGGTCGTTACCAATCCGGTGTCCGCCCCCCGGAAAGAGCGGTCCAACGTCAGGTGCAGGCGCATCCGGCCACCGTCTTCAACCAGTCGGAGGTTGGGCTTCCAATCCGACAGCACGATCGGTTTCAACTCGGCGGCGCAGGGCAGCGCTCCGTGACAATAAACATTGCCCCCGGCGTGGAGCGGAAGCTCGCGACCGTCGTAACCCCACAAACCATGGCTGCTGATCCAGCGCAGTGCTTTCAAGTTCCCCTTCTGCGCCGCGGTGGGGATTTCGCCATGGCCGATGAAGAGGTTGTAGTAAAAACGGTTGTCGCCGCCTTTGATGGTCGCCAATCCAGCGACGACCGTGGAGTGGGCCGGATGGTAGGGCGTTTCGCGGCTGGGTTCGGGACGGTTGGTGATTCTGCCGGCGAACAGGTTGTGCGCGTAGGCGCCGCCTTGCGACATATCCAGCAGGCTGACTGGCGAGAGGAACACGTTGTTGTCCACCACAAACGGGCCGTGGTTGACCTCGACAAACAGATCCTCGCTCGCGTTTTCGTGGAACAGATTTCTTGTCACGCGCGTGCCCTGCGCCATCCAGTCGAGCCAGAGTCCCCGGCAGGTGCGGTGGATATGATTCCCGCGAATCGTCGTGTCAATGGCGGCGTGGAACTTGATGCCCGCCATTTCCGCACCCGTGAACAGCCGGCGCACGTGGATGTCGTGAATCACGTTGCCTTCGACCGTGCTGAAGGCCGCCCCGAGGCTGCCGACGATGCCCGCCTGTTCGCAATGCGAGATCGTGTTGTGGCGAATGAGGTGGTGGCCGATGTTCTCCTTGCGCCAGGGAATGACAAAAGCGTGAGCGCGTTCGATGGTTTTGACGTAGCCCTCGGCGGTGTCCGCGGAAGTGTTGTCATGCTCATCGCCGTGTTTTCCCAGCGCGATGCCCGAACAAACCGAGTGACTCACGACGTTGCTCTCGATGAGCCAACCCTTGCTCCAATGCGTGCCGATCAAGCCAATCTGCTCGGCGGTTGGCGGCGCCCACGGCGTGGCCGCGTGTTGCATCACAAATCCGCGTACGGTGATGAAGTTGCGTCCCGGTTGATCGGGATAGAACACGGTCTGGCGCACGTTGATTTCCACCAGTTGCTCGTTCGGGTCAACGCCTTTGAACTGCGCCCAAATGGTGGTGTTCGCATCGTCCGCTTGCGCGAACCACAACTGCGGATTCAAAGCCGGCGACTTTGGCGACTCCACTCTTCGACTCTTGAACACCAGGCACAGTGTCTTGACTCCGCTGACAGGTTTGATCCGGGCGTTGAAGGAGGACCACGATTGCCAGTCACCGGTGTTACCGACGGCGCACGTGCCGAGCAGTTCGCCGTCCGGCGCGTCCAGGCGGAGTTCAATGATGCCACCGGCCGTGGCGGACGCGGCGCGGATTTCAACCTGATCCGTGCCTTTGCCAAAATCCACCCGCGCATAACGAACCCAATCACCGTGCTCGATCCAGCCGATGCACTCGCCGCCTTCCGAGCACGCGGCGGTCTGCACGCCCTGCTGGGCCACGAAACTGGCGGCCGGAATCCGTGCCGCACCGCCGGTGCCGTGGATGGGACGCAGCCAGGCCACGTTCAGCAAGTATCCCGGCTCAGTCTTCGCCAGCCAGGCAGGACTCTGGCCAGTGGGTAGCAGGACTTCCTCCAAGTTGACCGCCTCGGTGAGCCAGTCGCCGTTCAGGTACACCGCGCCGGTGTGATGCGGGCGGCCCCGCGGATTGAACCAGTCGCCACGAATCAGGTTGGTGTACGGATTGAAGCTACCGAAAAACGAATTGGGAAGCGTCACCTTCCAGACGTCTTCCTGCACCTTGGTCCAGCCCTGAATGACTTCCGAGCCTTTGATCTCGACCCGCGCCCCCGGGGCGGCCCGGTACACGATGCGCTGCCGGTCGGACGTGCCGCCGCGCGGTGGATTGATGCGTTCCCGGTAAACGCCCTCATGCACGGTGATAGTATCGCCCGGTTGCGCGAGATCGGCGGCGCGCTGGATGGTGCGGAGCGGCGCTGACTTTGTCCCGCGATTAGCGTCGTTGCCCCCGACGGAGACATGTAACTCGGCCGCGAATGTGAATTGAGATGCCATTACAACCAAACCCAGAAACCCTTTTGTCTTCATGACACCCGAATCGTTTGCCTGCTTGAGCACTCCTGTCAAGGCAGGTTGTCAGATCGTTGCGGCAGCCAATGTCCGGTGGCTCGCGCGTTGATCAAGCCTTTGCCGGCCTTCGGGCAACACCCAAGCGCGGCGCCGTCAGCCGGCGTGGTGGGCTTCGGGTACCAACACTCTCAGCCCACCTGGGACGACGTCCATCTTCACTGGCGTGTGCCCGATGATTTCACCGTCCGCCTGCACGTCAATCGGTGGGTTCGCCTCCGCGCTGACGGAGCGCGCGGTGAAGCAGCGCAGTTGAGGATGCGACAAGTGGCGGCCCCGGCACATTCGCCAGAGCAGGGCAATGGCCCGCCAGCGTCCCACTGGCTCGCATAAATTCACGTTCAACAGGCCGTCGTCCATTCTGGCGTCCGGGGCAAGCCGCATCCCGCCGCCCGAGTATTCACTGTTGCTGACACTGAGCAGCAGCGTGGGCTTCTCCGAGATCTCCCCGTCACAAATCACCCGTATCTCGGTCGCCTCATAAGACCAGATGGCGCGCAAGGCGCCCACGGGATAGGCCAGATGCCGGCCAAACACGCGCTTCACCCGGGGAGTGGTTTGCCTGAGTACCTGACCGATAATCCCCACGGAACCGTAAAGCAAAGCATGGTGGGTAACCTCCCTTCCCTCCGCCCGGCAACGAATCTGGATCGTGTCCAAAGCGCGCGTGTGGTCGCCGTGGAGTGCCGCCGCTGCCTGCTCGGCGTTATGGATGCCACACAGGCGCGCGGTGTCGTTGCCCGTGCCCAGCGGCACCATTCCCATTAAAGTCCGAGGGTTCCCGGCAAGCATGATGCCACTAGCCACCTCGAAGATCGTGCCATCGCCGCCTACGGCCACAACAATGTCACATTCCTCGGCCAGTGCTTGCGCGAGTCCCACGGCTTCGCCGGGACGCGACGTGAACAACACTTTCTCAGAACTGCCGGTTTGGTGAAATGTCTTCTGCAGATCGGTCCACTGCGCCCGGCAGCGGCCCACGCCGGCGGCAGGATTGACAATGAATCCGGTTCGCCTGGCGTTCATGCGCGCTTGAACCGCTTGGCGCCGCCGGCTGAGTTTCGATGACCAATCGCAATCCAGTGGACGGCGAGACTGCCTGGCGTCCGACCAGTGGCCTTCGTTGTTGGACACTCAAAGCGGGCGGACCGTGTGGCTGTCGATTCCAGTTCCAGACTTGTCATCATGGTTGCCATTTAGGTTTCGAGTATTCATCCCATGCGGGTTGAATTCAACGCTCAACCAGGGACCCGCAGAAGCGGGCACGTTCCTGGGCCTCGTCTGATGTCGCCGTGAGGCCGACATTCGGATGAACCGCTGTCAATGGGCGCGACTCGGGACTGCGCATCCAATGTAAGCTGCCCTAGCAGCGCCACAATTTTCCGATGGCGAGACCGACGGTTGAACCCGACCGCATTGTAACGGTGGATTTTGCTGTTGAAGTCGCGTGCGAAACGCCGTATTAGAACCACCGACAATCCCAGCGGCTCCAATGACGTCACTCGAATCGTATTTCAGCAGTTGTGCGGGCCGACGCGCGGTGGCGTTTACTTTGATGGAATTGCTGGTGGTGATTGCCATTATCGGGATTCTTACGGCCTTGCTGCTGCCCGCATTGGCCAAATCAAAGGAACGCGCCCACCGGATTGCTTGCCGCAACAACTTGAAGCAGTTGGGCACTGGGGCCATGTTGTTTGCCCAGGATAACAGCGGTCAATTGACGGGCTGCACCAACTACAAGAGTGATGATGTAAACTGGCTGTATCCAGTGTACATCCCCACCGCCAGGAGCTATACGTGTCCCAGCACAAGGAATGAAGTTCATACCGATGAAGTGATCGGCACCAATTCGATTACCGGGACTCCTATCTTGAGAGACCTTACGAACTTCGCCCGTTTCAATTACGACACTCACGGTCACAGTTACGAGCAGTATGGTTGGTGGCGGGATCCTGAGTCGCAAGGCACCCTGAAAACGGAAAGCCTCGTCCAGACCCGCTCTCACGTCCACGATACGTTTGGCCTCAAGGGGGTGATTCCCGGTCCGGCGCAAACCTGGCTCATGGTGGACTGCGACGACTTCAAGTATGAGCCAACCCCGCCCAATCGCAACAACTGGCCTGACGCCCCGGACCACCATGGAGCCGACGGGATTAACTGCGTTTTCGCCGACGGTCACGCCGAGTGGATTCCGCAATCGAAGTTCATTTTCAGCTACGAACTCTCCAACGATGAAGGCCGGACGCGCCCTTGATCAAAGCCCGTCACTGGCTAAACTCGCGTTCGGAGGAAATGCTTTGAAACGGAAGCCTGTCTCGCACCAACGGTGGAGGCGCGGTTATCCATTTCTCCCCCGTCCAGAGTTCGGCGCATCCTTGGCCGTCGAGCCGCGCGGCCACTCCAACGGCACGCAACGCGGCCACGTAGATTTCCTCGAAGCCGGTGCTGTCGGTCAATCCTCGCTTCCAAGCAGCCTCAACTCCGGCTCCGTTCGCTGTTTGACTGATTCCCACGCGTTCGCGCAAGAAGCGCACCACGATCCCGACTGCTGCCATCGGCTCGCTTTCCTTTCTGACGCGCGGATAAAACGCTTCCCACAGTTGCCTCCGCCAACCCCATTCTCCTGTACCGTCAGCGTCAATTCTCGGAGACAGCACAAACTCCCGGTACATCTCCAGGCTTAGGTTTTCGTAAAACTCTTTGCGTTGCAGGCTCGCTAACTCAACGTGCTGCAACAACTGCCGCAACGGTTTGCCCGCCCAACCGGAATCCTTGGCCAGAAAGTCAAAATCGTCGCGCAATTCCTGTCGCACCGATAAGATTCGTGCCAGCGCAAGAGTTTCTGGCGCGATCGCTCGTGACGGCAGGCCGAGCTGCAAAAAGGTCTGCCCTAAAGCGACGAGCGCCACGCCGGCTGTGACGCCGTAGAAGACCTTGGCCAGCCGCGAAAGCTTCGCACCGCAGGGAAAACACCAGGTCAGGAGGCTGGAACATGCCCACCACAAGAACCAGAAAACCAGCAGCAGCGCCGGAATCCAGTAATGCCAATGCGATTTGTGGGATTCAGTGGAACGCGATCCGGACAAGCCGAAGTGGGCCGCGGCATACTCCGCAATGGCGCGATACACGACATCCTGATCTCTGCCGAAGTGGTGGCCTTGTCCATCCAGAATGCAGAGGCCAACTCGCGCGTCCCGGCCACGCAACGTCGCCGCGAGTTTTTCACATTGATTGACGGGAAAAACCTCGTCGAGTCGCCCATGGACCAGCAGGAATTGGCAAGAGGGCAATTGGACGACTGGATTGTCGCCTTCCGCCTGCGCAGGACCGCCCGAAGGCGGAACGCCGAACCTGGCCCCGTCAAGCGTGCCCCCGTTCAAGCCGATGCAGAGCTGCGGTTGAATCTCCGGATGTGAGCCTGCATAGGAGAGCAATCGTTGCGCTCCCGAACCATAACCGAACCAGGCCACGGCATTGGTGTTCGCCCACGCCTGTTTCCGAATGTAGTCCAGCAATGCCTCGAATTGATCATCGAACGCAGTTTGGTTTGTTTGATTGTATTCGATGCCAACCGCCGCCATGCCCAGTTCGGCCAACTGCCGGAGTCGCAGTCCGCTCCGTTGAAGATTTTCACGCGAATCATACAGGTAGAGAACCACGGGACGTTTGGATAGGGGCTTCGAAAGAAAAACCATTCCCGGAGTCTTCTCACCGCCGGCACTTCGCAACGAGAAGTGAATGCGGGTAAACGGGTCTTTCGCATTGGCCCAGAACAGCGCGCAGGCAAAAGTGACGATGATTGCCACAGGCACGGAAAACTTTGGAGGCTGGGGAAGGCGCGGCATTTTAGTCTCACTCCAGTTCCATCAATTTGAGCGTTTCCCAATAGACTAGCGCCCAGGACGCAGTCTTGTAGAAGAAATGTCCCTCGTCCTCAAAGACCCTGAATTGAATCTTGGTCATCCCTTTTGCAGGGGCAAAGTGCGATTCCACGGTGGCCTGCGCCTTCTTCGGCGACATGGTGGGATCAGCCTCGCCATGAATCTCGATCACTTTGAACGGCGCCCGGAAACGCCGCTCAGAATCAATGGCCGGACCCACCCAAGAAACCAACACCAAACCTCCAATCTCTTCGCCTTGTGCGGCGGCGGTGGCGATCAGCCCGGCGCCGTGACTGATTCCGGTCAAATAAACCTTTCTTGGAGCCACGTTCAACACGCGGACGGCGTATTCCCTCGCAGCCAGAACGTCCTGAACCCGCTCGAATTCACCGCCCATTCGCTCGAATTCGTGACCATAACCTGAGGAGCCTCGAAAATTCACGGCAATGACATCGCACCCTCGATCCAGCATCACCTTCAAGTAGGCTTCCCAAGTCGGGTACGTTTGCGTATGAAGCCCCCCATGAACGACGATCAAAACCGCTTTCCGCTGTATGCCCCAGCTCGCCGTATTCCAGTGGTAAGCTGGAATCGGCGTCTCGTCGGAGGACTTGAGAACGATGAACTCCGCCTTAGGGCACTTCACGGCTTGCGATTTCGGAGGCGCATAAGCAACAGAGGCTTCTCCGTGCTGCAACGGAATCTCCAGCAGTGCCGGCGGTACAGTCAGGCTGGCGTAACGTGCGTACGCTTTGCTGCCGTCAGGGGTAACATGCGTGATCCGAATCACGCCATCTATGGGACCAACTGTGTTGAGCCGCGGATTTTGGCGATTGCCAAGCACGGCCACCGTGATTCCGTTGGACAGAACGTGATAAAGGAACGAGCTGCCATCCGGTAGCCACACCGGATTTTCGATCTCGCCAGTCGCTTCTGCCCTCCTCAAGGCACGGCCAGTTTCCGTTTCCACCTCAACCAGCTTGAAGAATTCGTCGGCCTCGCCACGGGCTGTCGCTAGAATTGAACGACCGTCAGGCGACCAGGCTAATTCCCCGATTCGCGCGCCTTCCTGCGGCGTCAGCCGCGTAGGTTTCAGGCTTGCCAAAGCCACCAGCGTAATGACCCCCGGCTCGAATCCGGACGTGAACGCGAGCGCGCTTCCGTCCGGTGACCAGACAAAATCACAGTTTGCCGAGAGCGATTCCTTCACCACAATTGGCTCGTTCTCTTTGACCATATCGAGAACGAGCAAACGCCCGCGCCGCCAATCCCCGTGGAAATACGCCAGCTTCTTCCCGTTGGGCGACCAGCGCAACGGCGGCAACGCACTCCGGCTCACCGGCGCATCCAGCCGCCGGGTTTGACCGGACTGTACATCCAGCAGATGCAATGGGCGATTCATCCCGGGACTGTCCTGATACATAATAGCTTGGCTGTCCGGCCGCCACGTCAGAGCGCGTTGTGTATTTCTGGAAAAGCTGGAAACTAATTCTTGACCGGACTCACGGTCCAGTATGGTCAACTTGAATCCGTTCCCCTCATCGGTCTTGGTCAAGACGAAACGCCCGTTTGGTGACACGCTCACCGCCATGGGATGCGCCGATTGAAACTGGGCGAGGATTTGCCGATACACAGGATCATCCGGTTCAGAACCGGGCTGAAACGCAAAGAACCAAACACACCCTGCGAGCGCGAGCAGACCAACCAACGCCAAAACCCTCGCCCGCCGCAATTTGGCGACCCCCACCGAGACATCTTTTCCCCCTCCCCGTCGGACGGGGAGAGGGCCAGGGTGAGGGGTGGTTCCGATTTCCAGCGTGTGACTTGACTGCATGGCCATTTGACTGACAGCGGATTTTCTCTCGCCTGGCAATGCCGCCCCCAATTCCAGCAACATCCAAAACGGCGCGCCCAACGCGATGTAAAAAATGCCCTTCTCCACCGCAAACCCCAGCGCGAGCATGAGAAAACCAGCACGGCATACTGCCATCTGCCAGTCCATGGATGAAATTGCTCCACTACCGAAGTAACTGCGGTGGCCACTCGTGAACCTCCAGGTGAGGTAACCCAGCAAGCACAGCAAAGCCGGCAGACCAAGGGTGACCCCCAACACCGAATAATCGTTGAGGGATATGGCCGCGCTTTCCGACAGCTTCGCGGGACGGTAGTAGTCCGAGTATGAGTTTTCGACGCGATTCCAGCCGAACCCGCGCACCGGCTTGTCCGCCATCATCTGCCAGGCGCCCGTCGCTGTGGTCACACGATTCCGCCAGGAGAAATCGTTCACATTGCCCACAGAGAAGGCCCGCCGCACCATGCGCTGTTCCGTGTGCCGGAAATTCCAAAAGGCCAGGACCAGGAGCGAACACACCAGCAGGATTGCGCCGGGCACAAGCGGCGGGCCATTCCGCTTCAACCACGAAACGCACGAGTTTCCCCGAATGAATGGTGACCCACCGTGTCGGACAGACGTGCGCCACAGCGGAATGGCCGCGCACGCCAAATAGGCGAAACCAGAAAAAGTCCCCAGCCACGCTCCCCGGCTGTAACTTTTTGCCAGTCCAATGCTACAGAGAACCGCCGCAACGAGGTACCAACCGGCCTTAGCCCACGACCAGATTCTGGAATTCGACGTTGGAGATTGGAGGTTGGAGGTTCGAGGTTCATCACCCTCCCGCTCCGCTCTGGGTAGAGGGCCGGGGTGAAGGGATCCCTTGCTCCAGGCTTTGAGCTTCAAACTCAGAACCAGTTGCCCCACCGCCAGGACGCAACCCATCCCCATCAACAAGCCAAACGTGTTCGGGTTGAAATACGGCCCCATCCACCGCAGTTCCTCGCGATACCGGAACGTCCGCCCCATGTCCGGGTGAATAACCGCCGCCAACGCGAGTAGCAACACCAGCCACGGCAAAATGAGCGCGTGGACGGAGCCTGCGGACTTTGGGTCGTACCGCCACCAACGCAGCAGCAGTACAGCCCGGCCAAACGTGACACCCGCAAAGAGGGTGAGAAGATCCGAGAAATAGTACGCCCGCTGGTAATCGGAGGCGTAAGCTGCCACCGCGAAACCAACGAACACAATTAGCAAAACCTCCGGCCCGTGAACCGTCAGTCTCAATCTCGCCAGAACCTTTGTGGCAGCGGACGTGAGTCCGCTCACTCTTTCCGAGGACCGGCCCGTAGTGCCGGTTTGCCAACCTGCCGTATCGCCGATTCCCGAACCAGCAGCCCGCTCGATATCAGGACGTCCTGCCCACCGCCAATACAACAGCGTCAACGCAACGAAATAGACGCCCACACAAATCGTCGTCAGGCATTGGTCCTGCGCGGAATCCGTCAAGGCCAGCGCGGCAATCGCCCATTCCCGAAACGGGCCGGGGTTTATGGAAACCTGCCGGATATATTGCGAGCTGAACACCACTGCCAGCCCCAGGCCGGTGACAACAGTTGCCAGGACGCAACGCCGGTTGAAACTCAGGCGCATCAAGCGGAGGGCAGGTTTGTTCCCTTTTCGCGCGTCTTCCGCCAATCCAGGAAGAACGCCTCAGTCGCCAAACGCTTCCGGCGACGCCACGCAAGCACCAGAACCACCAGACTGCCAATCACAAGATACGCCATCCACAGTTTCCAACAGAAATCCAACGTCCGCGCAGGAATGCCCACTTTCATGCCGAGGACCCGGAGAATTGGCAACGGCGTGGCGGCCTTCAACCAGGCCAGCCCGGCACGATAAACAAGGTGGTTTACCCCCACCCACAACAGCAGCAACGCTTGATTCACCACATCCCGTGTCGCAAACACCCAGCCGCTGATTACCAGATGCAGCAGTCCGGCCACGATTAGCACCGTGCGAATGGTCACTCCCAATAGCGCGTCCCGCCGCCGCAGCAATGCCCAGTCCTCCAACGAAGCTGCAAGCATTACGAGTGTCATCACCACTAGAACCAAACTGGTGAATAACGTGTAAGCTCTGCAAAATGTACCACAGACTTGCCAACTGCTTTTCGGCAATGGTGCGTTGCGATTCTTGGAGCAAATCATTTCAGCGACCCCACAATTATTTCACTTGCCAGTCAATGAATTGTTGCAGTTGAACTTTCAGTCTAAGCTCAGGCCCTTGGCCCCGTGGCTACATTGTGGAGCGTCGCGAGACTGACTGCCTATTGCCCAAGTCAGCCTATAAACTCCGGCGGCCTCCATTGCCTGTCCTTGGAACTGCGGCATATTGCACCGGAGGACACTCCTCTGATTCGAGAATGTTGGAAGGGGAGGTTCCCAACGACTGTTGATTCCCCAGAATGCATCTGGTTACCTGCTGCCCTCCAGGGAGGACTATAGTAATGCACACGCCGTCCGTCATTTCATAGACAGTAACCTCAGCCTGCCCTGCGACTTTGCATTTCGTATTGGATGTTGCCGGATTGCAGTAGATATTGTGGCTCGCCACTTGGTAGCTACAGTTCGTTGGGCAGTTACTTGTGTCGCCAATGTTCATATTCTGTGCTACCTCCTGGCATTCTGATGGGGTTCCATAATCTGCAGCAAGCCAGCTTGCGTGGAGCAGCACTATTGCAATCAGGGCACTTGTCATGTTGCGTAACTTGCGTTGTATCTTCATGTGTTTCCTTTCTCGGTTCGGTGTCTATAGGCTCGGAATACTACCCAGCAAATCATCAAGGCCGAAACGGCGAGACAAGCGCGCACCACGTAACGCACGGATGCGGCTGCCTGGTGAGTCTGGAGCGTCCCTTTGGCTGCGGCCTTTATCCCCCGGTTACGGCTCTCCAAGTGCTTCTGAAAATCAGGCAATGCCTTCACCTCGGCGTTGTTCAACCAACGGTCGCTGAACGCATAGTTGACGTAACCGAGAACCGTCCCCTCATCCAACGCAAACCTGTAATCCGCGCAGGCCGTTTCTCCGGGAACTCCTGGCAAGGTCGAGTCTGACGCCACGGCCACATTCACCTTTTCAAGCTCGATTGTCGCGACGGACTGAACTCTGAGCGTTTCGCGTGTCTTGCTGCCAAGTACGGGGGCATAGCGGACAAATCTGGAGGTTTGGGGTAATTCCATCCCTTCCACATTGGTCGAGGCGATTCTGTGAAACACGAAATTTGTGTATCCCTCGTCATACGGCGGTGGCAATTTCCCGGGGATCGGCGGCTTTACCCAAGGACCACTTGCCGGGTTCTCCCACCAGTCCACGGTCCCGTCGGACCAAGCCACAGCCACATTCGGGAGAAACGGCGGCTTCCGGTGGAGTTCCCAAGCCGCCTCCGTCGTGGCACGAAACGAGTAGGGGTTCTTTGCGCCCGTGGGGTAGAGTTGCGGGATGCGGTTCGTTGCCGCGCTGCGCAGGTAACACGCCGAACCATACGTAAACCAGAGGAGCGGAATCACCGTCTCGTCAATTTCTTGCGGTACAGTTCCGGGAAAAACATTCGCCACAGCGACGTTCTTCCCCTTTCTTTTTCCCTCTCGCTCCAATCGCGTCACCTCGCGGCCGATAGACACCAGGAAATAGACGTTTGTCCCGTCAGTGCCTGCCGCAGACCAATCAAACGGCCCCCCGTGCTGTGTGGTCCAGATCAGCCACCGGCAACCGATGACAGTCATCGAAAAATCGTGCCGTTCATATACCGCCTTTTGCCTGTTTCCGTAAGCTGGAAGCTGCCGTGACACATGCCCCTCGATAGTAAAGTCTCCGGCGTTCGATACGCACTGGAGGATAGTAAAAAGGCCCAACACCATCCATGCGTCCCAAGTCTGCCAAGGATTCCATCGGCTTCGCGAGCACGGGAATTCCTTACGATGGACACGAAAGCCAGGAGCATGTCTCCGTTGCCTTGCGTCGTTTGGAGGAAACCCGCTTGACACAACAGGATAGATCAACATTTCGTTTCAGCCTCCATACACGGAGACAATACGACGCCGGAAAGTGACCGCTTCCGCTGTCGCCATTGCCAGATGAGCAACCCATAACTCCCTATCAGCAGATACGCGAGCAGCCCCTTCGAGATGTTGTCCGCGGTTTGCGGTGAAATGTGCAGGGCATCAGTGAGATTGCCAAGACAGCCGCAGGGGCGCTTCCAATCCATCCACCACAAGCCTAGCCGGTACACCAGGAAGTTTGTTGCGAGCCAGGCGATCAGCGCAGTTGCCAGCAATCGGCGGCGGGAGAGGAAGCAAAATGCAGCGATGCTCAATTCCGCAACCCCCACCGCAAGCAGCAAATGGCCGAACTGAATTCCAACAATTGGATCAATCACCGCCATTACGCGGGTGTCACCCAATCCGGTCCAGATTTTCGCTATGCCTGCCACCAGAAGCAGGCCTCCGACGCTGCAAAGAAATAACCGTAAGCGTCTATCCGCCGACGATGGTTTCCGAGTGCTTGCCTTTTCTGTGGTATTACTAAGCACTTGCACAAGTTATTTCCGTATACCTCAACCAGCGCCTGGGTGCTCAAGCTGTTGCACATGCACCCGCAAAGCGGCTATTGAGAACGGGCCATTGTATGAGGCCAGCGGCACCCCAGAGCAAATGACAGCGCATCTTAAATTCGAATGCCTCGGTGCAGTCTGGTTTCAAGACCAAGTTTTCGTTCGGCCCCTGCCAATCGGACGCAAATGCTTCGACCCGTGTCCGCAGTGTTTTGAACGACGTTTGAAACGCAGCGCGATGTCTCTCCCCTCATGCATCGCACGTGGGCTCTCCGATGAACAATGAACGAATAGAAGGTCATGGTCTACGCGGCTACCTCGCCGATGACAAGAATCAGCTAACCGGTTCTCCACACGGATCACCATCAGCCTGCGTCGGGTCAACTGGTCCGCCAAGGGCTTGAGAGGATGACGTTCCATCACACCAGATCACGGTCAACGTATAGCTACACTGAATCCTCGGCAGAATCCTGCAAGTCAGCGAGCCAGAGCCAGCTTCAGTACACTTGCTAACGACCGCCCCGCCACTAAACGTGGCACTTTGAAAACCGTCTTCCGGACAGTTGCCATATTGATTATTAAAGTATGCGCTACAGTTGGGATAGGTCGTTGTCCAGCAGTCACCGGCATCTCCTTGCACTTGAATCAAACTCACCCCAAGTAACAGGAGGGCGATGGCGACTACATTTGCAGATGGGGTCATAGGGGTTCTCATAGGTTATGCTTTCAGTTGGGTTATTGGTTTTTTGGTTGTACGGCGAATCCAAAGGAGCGAGATTGGAATCATCAATGTCAGAATTACGAAACAGCCAAAAATAATCCGCCGTCGCCACGGGACAGGCTGCTTTACCCCAAGAGCTCTGTTGATTGCAGCCAAGCTGACCGCAGACGTTCCCATCGGTGAAATGCTCGTGAAGGTGTCCTTGCCCCACACGTTTGTAAACGCGGTGTTTGTCGTCAGAAACCTTGCAGGTTCAAAATGCTCACTGGGAATGGCATCCTTCGCCAGCCGGACGTGAAGATAATTCAATTCAAGGAAGGGCTGCAGGCCGTCTCCAAACAAGACCAAAACAGTAGCTTTCGCCGGGAATCCACTCAGGCTCCAGATGGCGTCAGGGTATGAGTAGAGAACCACCTTGAAAGGTGAGTCGGTTTTTTGCCAACGGAGCGTAACTTTCGACGGCAGATTGTTTGACAGTTCAAGGTGGCCATGGAAAGTCACCCCACGGCTGTTCGCCCCAGTAAACTCATTACCTGACCAAGTAATACTGCCGGGGTTGATGTCACCTAGGCCCATGTGGCAGAATTGAGAGGTCAATTGGAAGGCACTCTCGCTCGCTTGGCTGATCCGGTCACTCGCTGTGGGATTCTGGTGATCAAACCTCTCGAATCCGAAATACACAGCATTTGAGCCGACATTGTAAGCCTTCGCCCCCAAACGCCCGGCAACCATTCGTTCAGGGGAACTCATGTATTCAAGATAAAAATCAGACCCTGCCCGTGCTCCTCGGTAGTGTTGTGTCACCGGAGCAGTATTCGTCAGGTGTTTCAGGTTCAACGCAAGCTTCGGCGAAAACCGCTCACGAACCGTGCGGCTGCTGGCAGTGAACTCCTCGATATCCGGCGGGGAAGTGATTGCACGCTTGAAGAAATCAACGACATCGTCGCTAGTCTGCGAATTAGCATCCGCGTGGTTCGAAGCGCAAATCAACATGCACCCAACAACGAGACCGCGTAACGCCAAATCGGTGGAAGAACGAATCGCAACCCGTGGCGGGTGATAGGAGGTTGCACGGGCAGGATTTCTTGACGCACGGAAGCTTTGGTCTGAAGTGCCTAAACTGGCCATAATGTTGTTCTGGAGAATCGAGTTGTGAGCATGGTGCCGCCAAAAAAAAAGTCAACGCCTTTTTGTGATGTATCTCATTATTTTCTGGAATGTGCGGTTGCTCGCGCCAATTCGGGCTTTGGGCAGCGCCCATCGTTCCGCAACCTGACCGCCAATTGGCCTCAAAGTTCCCTTGGAAGCGGCATCCCTGCAAACCCTGTCCCCCTGCTCGCTGGGGGCACCGACGGTTCTGAATGCTCCGGCGATACTGGGATTGACGCAGGACTCTGATTCTGAACTGCGCGCGGGTCGTCGGAGCGCCGGTCTTCGTGGGCGCTAACCTGTGCCGTAATGGAGATGCGGGTTGGCCCACCCAACCTTGTCGAACCCTCGAGAGCGTGCTTGTGCCAGCGCGCCCAGCAGCCCAAGCCCGACTGCCAGGTGTCGGGGCGCAGGGGGGAGGTGAGTTCAAGAACCCACCACCGTCGCGCGAAGCAGCTCGTGATGGTGATTACACAAAGGAGAATGCTTGTGACCTCCACCGGTCTCCCCCCAAACGACAGACTCCAGAGCTCCTGACATACCCCCTGTTGAAATGTCCGCTTTTTCCGTCATGACGGCTCTCGGATGGCGTAGATCAGGCGCAACGTTGAGCCGGGAA
>JAANMV010000521.1_pt1 | contig 47391 bp, 52 predicted proteins | sample 7279661 | NCBI WGS metagenome assembly JAANMV01 (sample SAMN14094540, study PRJNA606508) | bioreactor metagenome | isolation source: A lab-scale SPAN reactor treating ammonium-rich wastewater day 121 | place: Ireland: Galway | collected 2017-05-16
ATTGTGGACGTGGACCACCTGCCCGGCCCGGGCGCCGGGCAGCACGTCCGCGCGCTGTGGGCCCGGCTGCGGGGCGAACCGCCGCCCGCGCCCCCCACGCCGCTGGACGCCCTGTTGCGGCCCTTCCTGCGCAGGCACCCGGAGTGGTCGGTGCGGGCGTACCGCACGCGGGCCGGGTACCGCCTGCTGGTCACGCACGCGCCCCTGGACGCCCGCGACCCCGCGAGCCTGCGGCTGATGGAGGAACTGCGCGCCGACCCGCTGTACGTCCGGCTGTGCCGGATGCAGGGCTGCTACCGCGCCCGCCTGAGCCCCAAACCGCACCGCGCCGGCATGGTCAAGCCCGCCCAGGCGTACCCGTACCGCGACGACCGGGAACGCGCCGCGCAGCAGGCCTGGGAGGCGCGGTACGCGCAGCGCGCCGCCGGGTACGCTGCCGCGGAACTGGTGGGCGTGTACGGCACAGGCGCGGTGCATCCGGCCCTGGCGCCGCTGGTGCGCCTGCACGACGAGCAGGCCGTGCAGGCAGGCCGGCCCCTGGCCTGACTGCCCCTTCCTACACTGACGGCATGAGACGGCTGATCGGCAGCGGCGCCCCCTGGGAGGCTCAGGTGGGCTACTCGCGCGCGGTGCGGGTGGGGAACGTGGTGCAGGTTGCGGGCACCACCGCCACCGTGAACGGCGCGGTGGTCGGCGTGAACGACGCCCACGAGCAGACCCGCGTGGCGCTGGCGATCATCCGCGCCGCCCTGGAGGACGCCGGGGCCCGCCTGGAGGACGTGGTGCGCACGCGGATGTTCGTCACGGACATCGCCCGCTGGGAGGAGGTCGGGCGGGCGCACGGCGAGGTGTTCGGCGACATCCGCCCGGCGGCGACGATGGTGCAGGTCGCGGGCCTGATCGACCCGGCGCATCTGGTCGAGATCGAGGCGGAGGCGATCGTCTCCTGAACGCGTTGCATCCCGCCCGGAAAAGGCCTAGCGTGGGCCGCACCGCATGACGCACCCCACCCGGCCGATGACCGCGCGCAGCCTGCTGCTGGCCCTCCTGATCACGTTCATCTGGGGCGTGAACTTCGTGGTGATCAAGTGGTCGGTGGCCGATACCTCTCCCCTGCTGGTCGCGGCGCTGCGCTTCCTGGTGGCGGCCCTGCCGGCCGTGTTCTTCATTCCCCGGCCGGCGGTGCCGGCGCGGATCCTGTGGGGGTACGGGCTGGCGGTGGGCGTGGTGCAGTTCGGGCTGCTGTACCTCGCCATTCAGCTGGGCATGAGCGCCGGCATGGGCAGCCTGCTGATGCAGACGCAGGCGTTCTTCACGGCGCTGCTGGCCGCGCGGGTGTTCGGGGAGCGCATTCAGCCCTGGCAGGCGGCCGGTATGACGCTGGCCTTCGTGGGCATGGGCGTGATCGGCGCGGCCGCCGGGCACGACGTGCCGCTGGTCCCGCTGCTGATCACCCTGGTCGCCGCGCTGGGCTGGGCGGGCAGCAACCTGATCGTGCGCGCCGCCGGGAACGTGAACGTCTTCTCGCTGGTGATCTGGAGCGCCCTGATCCCCCCCATTCCGCTGACGCTGCTGGCCGGCTTCACCGCCGGCTGGGACGAGATCGCCCGGTCGGTCACGCACGCCAGCTGGCCGTTCTGGGCGGCGATCGTGTTCATGGCCGTATTCAACACCGTGCTCGGCTTCGGGGTGTGGTCGAAACTCATCCAGATGCACGGCGCCGCCCGGGTCGCGCCGCTGTCGCTGCTGGTGCCGGTGTTCGGCATGCTCGCCAGCGCCGTGGCCTTCCAGGAGGGTTTCCCGCCCGGCAAGGTGATCGGGGCGCTGCTGGTGGCCACTGGCCTGCTGCTGCACGTGTTCGGGCAGCGCGCCTGGAAGCGGCGCGCCGTCCCGGTCCCCCGCGGCTCCTAGCCTTCCAGGGTGGTGAGGTCGCCGGGGTCCTGGCCCAGCGCCTGGGCGCGCAGGACGCGGCGCATGATCTTGCCGCTGCGGGTCTTGGGCAGGCTGTCCACCACGCGGATCTCGGCGGGCGCGGCGATCGGGCCGAGCTGGTGGCGGACGTGTTCGGTGATGCTGGCCCGCAGGCCGCGCCCCACCTGCGTCTCGTACCCGAGGCCCTGGCGCAGGATCACATGCGCGATGATCGCCTCGCCCTTCAGGGCGTCCGGAATGCCGATCACGGCCGCCTCCGCCACGGCCGGATGGCTGACCAGGGCATCTTCCACGTCGGCGCTGCCGATGCGGTGCCCGGCGACCGAGAGCACGTCGTCACTGCGGCCCAGGATGCTGATGTAGCCGTCCTCGTCCTTCATGGCGAGGTCGCCGCTGGTGTACCCGGCGGGATTCTCGTTCCAGACGGCCGCGTACTTCTCGTCGTTGCCGTGCACGCCGCGCATCATGCTGGGGAACGGGCGCCGGATCACCAGGTACCCCTGCTCGCCCACGGCGACCGGGGCGCCCTGCTCGTCCACCACGTCGGCGTCCACGCCGGCCAGCGCCTTCCCGGCGTACCCGGGCCGGACCGGCCAGCGGGCGTGCGTGCCGATGGTGGGGGCGCCCAGTTCGGTCTGCCACCAGTTGTCGATCACCACGGCGTGCGCGCCCTCGCCGGTCCCGCCGGCCACGTGTTCCTGCGCCCAGCGCCACGCCTCGGGGTTCAGGGCCTCGCCGGCGCAGGCGACCACGCGGAGCGTGGACAGGTCGTAGGGTTTCAGGACCGCCTCGCCCAGTTTCATGAACAGGCGCAGGGCGGTCGGCGCGGTGAACAGCACGTTCACGCCGAACTTCTCGATCAGGCGCCACAGCACGCCGGTGTCCGGGAAGTCCGGCGCGCCCTCGCGGAACATCACGGTGCTGCCGGACACCAGCGGCCCGTACACGATGTAGCTGTGCCCCACGATCCAGCCGATGTCGCTGGTGCAGAAGAAGACGTCGCCGGGGTGCACGTCCAGCAGGGCCTTCATGTGGTAACTGGTGCCCACCATGTACCCGCCGTGCGTGTGCACCACGCCTTTGGGTTTCCCGGTGCTGCCGGACGTGTACAGGATGAACAGCGGGTGCTCGGCCTCCACGGATTCCGCTGGGGCGCGCCCGCGGGTCATCAGGTCCTCCCAGGCGACGGTGCGCATGTCGTGCTCACGGTGCAGGGTCTTGATGCGTTCCAGCAGCACCAGGTAGTCCACGCTGATCAGGTCCCCGATCGCCTCGGCGGCCGTGGCGTACAGGTCCACCAGTTTGCCGCGGCGGTACCCGACGTCGGCGGTGATCACGACCTTCGCCCCGGCGTCCTGAATGCGGTCCCGCAGGGCCGACACGCCCAGCCCAGCGTACACCACGCTGTGCACCGCGCCGATGCGGGCGCAGGCCAGCATGGCGATCACACCTTCCGGGGTGAGCGGCATGTAGATCACCACCCGGTCGCCGCGTTCCACCCCGATGGACTTCAAACCGGCCGCGAAGCGCTCTACCCGGTCCAGCAGCGTGCCGTAGGTGTAGATGTGCGCCTGCTCGTCCTCGGACACCCAGATCAGCGCGGCGCGGGTGCGGGCTTCGCCGCGCGCGTGGCGGTCCAGGGCGTTCAGGGTGATGTTCGTCTCGCCGTCCGCGAACCACTGGTGGTGCGGCCGGTCCCAGCGCAGCGCCTGCGTGGGCGGTCTGGTCCACTCGTGCTCCTGGGCCTGCGCCAGCCAGAAGCCGTCCGGGTCGGCGCGGGCGTGCTCGATGTCGGCCGCGGGGTCGTAGCGCAGGCGGGCCAGCACGCTCTGCGGCGTGGGCATGCGGTCAGCGGGGCGTTCGGGCGTTCGTTCGGTCATGCGGCCACCTCCGGGACTAGGGCGGGCGGAAGGGAACGGGACACCGGGACCCGCAGCGGTCAGGGCGTCCGGCAGGTTGTGGGTGCCCCGAGTGTAGGCCCTGCCCCGCGCGGCCGCCCAGGGCAGCTGTCCAGGCCACCCCTGTTCCCCCGCGGGGAACGCGGCCCCAGGCCCGGGGGTGTGAACGGCCCTTCACGTCCCTCTCGCCCCACGCGCCGCGGCCCGCCGCACCCTGGGGCATGACCGACAAGAACAGCGACGCGCAGAAAGCCTACGACCCCGCCGACCAGGCGCCTGCCGAGGGCCAGAGCCACCCCATTCCCGCCGAGGACCGCGGCCAGAACCCGGGCGTGGATCCCGCCGCGAAGGACGCCCCCGCCGAGGGTGGCCGCGACGAGGTGGAACGCCAGGCGGAACGGGACGCGCAGGATCCGCGCGGCGTGTGACGCCCGCCCCCCGCCGCGCCCCCGCCGCGCCGGCCGGCCCGCCCGCGCCGGAGGGCCTGAACGCGGCCCGCCCTCCGGAGGACCGGGCGGAGTTGCTGCGCTGGATGAAAGAGCAGCTGCATGCCGAGTACGGCGCGCGGCCGCTGGACACCGCGCACCCGCGCCGCGCGCCCATGCACGAGCTGATCAGCACCATCCTGTCGCAGCGCACCACCCACGAGGACGAGGAAGCCGCGTACCACGAGCTCCGAACGCTGGGCGACTGGGACGCGATCATCGACGCGCCGGTGGAGCAGGTCGCCCACGCCATCCGGCGCAGCAACTACCCGGAAAGCAAGGCGCCGCGCATCCAGGCGTCCCTGCGCCAGATCCGCGAGCATGCCCCGGACTACCAGCTGGACTTCCTGGCCGACCTGCCCGTGAAAGACGCCCTGAAGTGGCTCACGGATCTGCCGGGCGTGGGGGTGAAGACGGCCAGTCTGGTGCTGCTGTTCAACTACGCCCGCCCGGTCTTCCCGGTGGACACGCACGTGCACCGCATCAACACCCGCGTGGGCACCATTCCCCGCATGGGCGAGCAGGCCGCGCACCGCGCGCTGCTGGCCCTGCTGCCGCCCGACCCGCCGTTCCTGTACGAGCTGCACAAGAACCTGCTCAGGCACGGGCAGCAGGTGTGCCAGTGGACCCGGCCGAAATGCCGGGTGTGCGTGTTGCGCGAGCGTTGCGACGCCTACGCGATCTACGGCGACCGGGTGCCCAGCTTCAGCGTGAAGTGACCGGCCGTGAGGATCGCCGCACTGTATGACATCCACGGGAACCTGCCGGCGCTGGAGGCCGTGCTGGCCGAGCTTGAGCGGGAGGGGGCGCACCAGATCGTGATCGGGGGTGACGTGGCGGCCGGCCCCATGCCCCGCCTGGCCCTGGAGAGGCTGCACCGCCTGCCGGTGCCGGTGCACTTCATTCAGGGCAACGCGGACACGGAACTGGTGCAGGCCCGGGAGCCGGCCGGTGAACTTACCCTGCCCGACACGGACCCCACCTCCTGGGCCGCACGGCAGCTCGGGCCGGACCTGCTGCGCGAGGTGGCGCGCTGGCCGCTCACCGTCACGCTGGACGTGCCGGGGGTGGGCCGGGTGCTGTTCTGTCACGCCACGCCGCGCAGCAACACGCGCGTGTTCACCGCGCAGACCCCGGAGGCACGCATCCGGCCCGAGTTCGAGGGGGTGGACGCCGATCTGGTCGTCTGCGGGCACACGCACATGCCCTTTGACCGGCCGGTGGGGCGCTGCCGGGTGGTCAATGCCGGCAGTGTGGGCATGCCGTACGGGCGGCCCGGTGCGGCGTGGCTGCAGCTCGGCCCGGACGTGCAGTTCCGGCACATCCCCTACGACCGGACGGCGGCGGCCCGGCGGATTCTGGAGACAGACTTCCCGCAGGCGGACGGCTTCGCGCGCGAGAACGTGCGGCAGGTGCCCTCGGCGGCGGAGGCGCTGGCCTACTTCGCTGCGCTGGAAGGCGCCGGTTAACCGCGTTCGCGTTCGCGCAGGATCAGCTGCACGAGGCCCAGCAGCACCAGTTCGTCGTCCGCGCCGCCGCGGGGGTGGAGTTCCTCGATGCGGAAGCGGCGGGACAGGAAACTGCGTTTCTTGTGCACGCGGTACGCGGGCTGCCCGGCCGCGTCGGTGACGGTGTAGGTGGGGTTCACGAGGTAGTCGAAGGCCATGCCGGCCACGTCGCCCACGAATGGCACGGCGTCGATCACGCCCTCGATCACGCCCAGCCAGGGCTGGTCGTCGCGGATGGTGAAGGCGGTCCGGCCACTGGCGTCCTGCAGGTCGTACGACGCGGCCCACAGGGTGCGCATGCCGTGCGCCTGAAGCGCGCCGACCGGCTGGCCGCTGGCGCGGACGATGTGGCGGGTGGCCTTCCAGTCCAGCGCCCCGGCGAGCAGGCCCTTGGCGCGGATGCCGTGCGTCTGGGTGCGGCGGGACTCGTCGGCGTAGACCTTCACCTCGTCGCGGATGCTGAACTTCTTCTCCTTCACGACGGCCAGAAGCTGCCCGCCGGCGTCCGTGACGCGCATCTCGGTGAAGAGGCTGAATTTGAAGTCGATGCTGACGGGGAACTGGATGTGGCCGGACTGGAGGCTCATGCTCCCGGGTACGGGATCAGGGCTGCGCGGGTTCCGGGGTGGGGGGCGTCCACGCGTCGAAGGTGGTGCCGGGCTGCACGCCGGCCGCCTGCGCCCAGGTGTGGGCGGGCTGGGCCTTCTTCGTCTCGGGCTGCACGGTGCGGATGTGCACGGCGCCCTCGGCGGCCGCGACGGTCAGGCCGTCCTCGTCCACGCGCAGGACCTGGCCGGGGCGGCCATGCCCCTCAGTCACGTGCAGGCCGGCGAGTTTCAGGCGGGCACCGTTCAGGAACGCGGTCGTCTGCGGCCAGGCGGCCACGCCGCGGGAGCGGTCCACGATCTGCCGGGCGGTGTCGTGCCAGCGGACGAAGCCGTCCTCCTTGCTCAGCATGGGGGCGTGCGTGGCCTGCGCGTGGTCCTGCGGCTGCGGGGGCAGGTCACCGGCGCGGCGCAGGGCGTCCACGATCAGGCGGGCCGCCTGGGCGCTCAGGGCGTCGGCGAGCTCCAGCGCGGTCCAGTCCGGGTGAATGGGCAGGGCCTCCTGCAGAAGGACGGGGCCGGTGTCCATGCCCTCGTCGGTCTGCATGATGGTCGTGCCGGTGACCGTTTCCCCGTGAATGAGGGCCTGCTGGATGGGCGCGGCGCCGCGGTATTTCGGCAGCAGGCTGGTGTGCGTGTTCAGGAACCCGTAGCGGGGCACGGCGAGCAGGCTGCCGGGCAGGAGTTTCCCGTACGCGCAGGTGACGGCCACGTCCGCGCCGCTGCCCCGCAGCTGCTCCGCGAACGCGGCGTTGTTGCGCAGCCGCCTGGGTTGCGCGAGCGGCAGGCCCAGTTCGGCGGCGCGGGCGGCGACGGGCGGCGGCGTGAGCTTCAGGCCGCGGCCCACCGGTTTGTCCGGCTGCGCGACCACCAGCACCACCTCGAACGCCTCCCGGATGGCCTCCAGCACCGGCAGCGCAAACGCCGGCGACCCGAAGAACGCGACCTTCAGGCTCAAAGGTTTTCCTTCCGGTGCTTCTCCGCTTCCTTCTCGGCGGCCGCGAGGTCCTCCAGGTAGCGTTTGGCGTGCCGCTGCATCTTCAGCAGCTCGGCGCGGTGGTCCTCGGTGACTTCCGGGGGCAGGCGGTCCAGGAAGAACACGCCGTCCAGGTGGTCGGCCTCGTGCTGGAACACGCGGGCCAGGTAGTCGTCGGCCTCCACGGTGCGCGCCGTGCCGTCCAGGTCCGTGTACGACACCTGCACCGCTCGGGCGCGCGGCACGCCCTCCTCGTAGATGCCCGGGATGCTCAGGCAGCCTTCCTGGTAGCTGCGGTCCTTTTTCTTGTCGATGACCTTCAGGACGGGGTTGAGCATCACGTACTCGCGCAGCACGCGGGAGCGCAGGGGCGTGTCCTGCCCCTCGTTCTCCTCCTCGTCGTCCTCGTACTCCACGGCCACGAACAGCCGGGCGTTCAGGCCCACCTGCGGCGCCGCGAGGCCCACGCCGCGGGCCTCGAACATGGTTTCCAGCATGGTGTTCGCCACCTGCCGCACGGTCTGCGGCCCGAAGCCGGGCACGGTCAGGGTGTCGGTCGCCTGGAGGGGCTTGGCCTTGCGGCGCAGGACGGGGTCGCCGTACAGCCGGATCGGGTAGATGCGCGGCGCGTCGCCTTCGGCTCGGGGGTCGGGGGTCGGGCGGGTCACAATGCTCCCGTTTTACCACCCCCGGCCGCGCGCGGTCCGTGACGGGCGCCGCCGGCAGCCACGCGAACCTGACGCTCAGGCCGCAACTGGCCCGGGAGGCCGCTGGGCGTTTTCTCACGGGGTCCCCACCCCCGGTCCCTACGGTGAGTTCAGGCACGTTCCGACCCCACCCTGTCCTTTCTGGAGGTTTCACCCATGAGCATTCGCCTTGACACCTCAGTGGTCCTGCTGACGGCCGCCCTGCTGGGCGCGCCCGCCCTGGCCCAGACCACCGCCCCAACCACCCAGGCCGCGCCCGCGCAGAGCGCCGCCCAGGCCGCCCAGCAGGCCCGGGATCTGGCCGCCCGCGCCCGCACCGCGTACCCGGCCGGCAGCGCGAACATCGACCAGGAGCTCTGGAAGCAGGCGGCCGCCGCCGCCGAGGCGGCCGTGGCCGCCGAGCCCGGCAACGCCGAGTACCTGAAGCTGCGCGCCGAGATCTACACCGAGGTCGGCTTCTGGCAGCGCGCCCAGGCCGGCTGGGACGCCTACCTGCAACTCCGCCCGGACGACGCCGCGGCCATGAAGCAGGCGGCCACCGTGCAGTACAACCTGGGCTACGCCGCGTACACCCGCGGGCAGCTGGAGCAGGCGGGCTCCTTCTTCGCCCGCTGCCTCACGCTGAACAACGCCGACGCCGCCTGCGCCACCTGGGCGGCCCGTACCGCCCTGGAACGCGGCCAGTACCCGGAGGCGCAGGCCCTGTACGCCCGGGCCCTGGCCCTGAAACCGGGGGACAAGACCCTCACGTACTTCGCGGCCCTGACTGCCAACGCCGGGAAGTACGGCGTGCCCGCCACGCGCGCCTTCTCCCGTGCGTACGCCGACCTGGAAGCCGGGCGCGCGGCGCAGGCCCTGGCCGGGTTCCAGGAGGCGGCCCGCACGGCGCCCGCGTTCATCGAGGCGCACCGCGAGGCGGGCCGGCTGGCCCTGAACGCCGGGGACGCCCAGGCCGCCCTGAGCGCCTATACGGCCGCCGCCGCGCTTCCGGGCGCGACTGCCGCGGACCGCTACAACCTGAGTGTGGCGCAGGAGGGCGCGCGTTACGGCCTGAAGGCCGCTCAGGCCTTCCGCGCCGCGTACGCCCGCTATACCGCCGGCGACAAGGCCGGGGCGGAGCAGGGGTTCCTGCAGGCCACGCAGCTCAGCGCCGGGTACGCCAAGGCGTGGGCGTGGCTGGGCCGCGTGCGGTACGAGGCGAAGAACTACGCGGCCGCCGCCGAGGCGTACGGGAAGGCCGTGCAGCTGGACCCCGCGGACAAGAGCAGTGCGTACTACCTGCGGCTGAGTCAGCAGGGCAAGTAAGACTCTGATCCGGGAGTTATCCACAGAACAGTGTGGATAACTCCCGGATTTCTGGCCTTTTCCCGTTGCGGCGGCACTTTTGAACCCGGCCCAAAACTGTGGATAAGTCTGCCCTCCTGTGGAAAACCCTGGGGTTCGGCCGGAGAATCCCTTCCAGGTCGATCTTTTGTTTCCTGGCGACCCTGTGGATAACTCCGCGGTGACCGACAGATGCTGCCCGCTTCACTTCACCCGGGGGCAAAACCACCCACAACAACGGCGGCCCCGGTATGCACACCGGGGCCGCTGCGGACGGGGCCTTACTCTTCCTCGCCGTCCTTCTTGCCTTTCTTGTACGGGCCTTTTTCCTTCCACTTGAGCCGCACGGGAATCCCGGCGAGTTGCAGGTCCTCGCGGATGCGGTTTTGCAGGAAGCCCTCGTACGCGCGGGTGACGAAATCGGCCCGGTTGCAGAAGATCGCGAAGGTGGGGGGCGCGGTTTCCACCTGGGTCATGAAGTACATCTTGAGTTTCTTCCCGCCGAAGTTCGGCACGGCCTGCTTCATCTGCCACACTTCCAGCCAGCGGTTCAGTTCGCTGGTGGGGATGCGGCTCTGCCACTTCTCGTACATCTTCATGGCTTCGGCCAGCATCTCGTGAATGCCGTAGTCGTTGATGGCGCTGGTGTACACGCGCGGGGCGTAGCTGATGTGGTGCAGTTTCTGGTTCAGGTCTTTCTCGGTGCGCTTGAGGTCCGCGTCCGGCACGAGGTCCCACTTGTTCACCACCACGATCACGGGCTTGCCGCTCTCGTACGCGAGGTTCGCGAGCTTGAGTTCATGGTCGCCGAGTTCGGTGGCGTTCACGACCAGCCAGATCAGGTCGCTGCGGCCGATGGCGGCCTGGGAGCGCTGGATGGCGAAGTCCTCGATGGCGGTGTCGGGTTTCTTGCGGATGCCGGCGGTGTCCACCAGCACGAAGCGCTGCCCGCCGTAGTCCCACTCGACGTCCAGGCTGTCGCGGGTGGTGCCGGGTTGATCCGCCACGATGGCGCGGTCGCTCTGGGTGATGGCGTTCAGCAGGCTGCTCTTGCCCACGTTCGGCCGGCCGATCAGGGAGATGCGGATGGGCGCGATTTCCGGGACGTCCTCGTCGTCCTCGGGGAGGTGTTTCATCACGCGGTCCATCAGGTCGTCCAGGCCGCGGGCGTGCTCGGCGCTGATGGCGACCGGGTCCCCGAAGCCCAGGCCCCACAGTTCGGCCATGTACACCTCGTGCTTGGGGCTGTCGATCTTGTTCGCCACGACGATCACGGGCTTCCCGAGGCGGCGCAGCCACTCGGCGACCTCATAGTCGGCGGCGGACAGGCCCTCGCGGGGGTCCAGGACGAAGATCACGGCCTGCGCGCCTTCCATGGCCCATTCGGCCTTCTCGCGGATGGCCTGTTCCCACTCGTCGCCGCTCCAGAGGCCGCCGGTGTCGATGAGGGTGATGCGGTGGTTGTGGTACAGCATCAGCCCTTCCTTGGCGTCGCGGGTGACGCCGGGGAAGTCGGCGACGACGGCCTCGCGCCGGCCGATGAGGCGGTTGAACAGGCTGGACTTGCCGACGTTGGGTCGGCCGACGATGGCGACTTTATGCATTTGTTGACGCTCCTTTACGGTGTCGCTTCGGCCCCGCGTCTGGGGTCTGGCGCCGATCCTCTCCGTCACGGTGACGGCGCGAGGCACAGACTGAGCAGTGTAGCGGACCAGGCTGATCCCGGGATGAGGCAGCACGGCCGGTTTAGCTCCGGTTTAACCCGGGGCGCGCACACTGCGGTCAGGTGAGGGCAGCGGGTCCTCTGCCCCGCGACCTGTCCTGGAGGACCTGACATGACCGACCACGAGCGCCTGATTCTGCCCTACCCGGCCGACGAGCACGACGACCACGACCCGGACGACCTGAACAACCTGGGGTTGCAGGCGGACGCGGCCATGCTGGGCCGCAGCGTGATGGACCGCCGCCGCGTGCTGGGCCTGGGCGTGGCGGGCGTGGGCGCGCTGCTGGGCACCGGCCTGCTGGGGGGCCTGGGCACCTTCGGGGCGCGGGCGCAGTCGGGCGCGGCAGGCGGCGCGGCCTGCACGGTGATCCCGCCGGAAACGGCCGGGCCGTACCCGGCGGACGGGTCGGTGGCGTCCGGGCAGGCGCTGAACGTGCTGACCCGCAGCGGCATCGTGCGCAGCGACCTGCGGCGCAGCCTGGGGACCGGGGCGGTGGTGGCGGGCGTGCCGCTCACCCTGCGGCTGAAGCTGGTGAACGTGAACAGCCGCTGCGCGCCGCTGGCCGGGTACGCCGTGTACGTGTGGCACTGCACGGCGGACGGGCAGTACAGCCTGTACAGCCCGGGCGTGGTCGGGGAGGACTACCTGCGGGGCGTGCAGGCCGCCGGGCCGGACGGCGTGGTGACCTTCCGCACGGTGTTCCCCGGGTGTTACGCGGGCCGCTGGCCGCACGTGCACTTCGAGGTGTACCCCACGCTGGCCAGCGCCACGGCCGCGCGCAACCGGGTGCAGACCTCGCAGCTGGCGCTGCCGGAAGCGGCGTGCCGGGCGGCGTACGCCACCGCCGGGTACGGCCCGAGCGCACGGAACCTGAGCGGCACCAGCCTGACGCGGGACATGGTGTTCCGGGACGGGTACGCCTCGCAGCTCGCGGCCCTGACCGGCAGCGCGGGTCAGGGGTTCACGGCGGCCCTGACGGTGGGGCTGGCCCGCTAGCCCCAGCGGGGGGTCAGGGCGTCAGGGTGAGCAGCAGCAGTTCCGGGTCGCAGAGGTTGCGCGCCGGCAGGCCGGTCACGCCCAGGCCGCGGCTGACGTAGCCGGACGTGCCGTTCAGGCTCTGCACCCAGCCCATCGTGAACTTGCGGTTGGCGGGCACGGTCAGCGCCCCGATCAGGGGCAGGCGGACCTGCCCGCCGTGCGTGTGCCCGCACAGGCCCAGGCCGACCGGCCGGCGGATGGTGTCCAGGAAGTCCGGGTTGTGGGTCAGGAGCAGCGTGGCGCGGTCCCCGGTGCCGCGCATGGCGGCGTCCAGGTTCGGCTCGCCGCGCCAGTGGTCGTCGGTGCCGATCAGGTGCAGGTCGTCCCGGACGGCGCGGTTCTCGTCACGCAGGACCGTCACGCCCGCCTGCGCAAACGCGGCGCGCATCTCCTCCCGGCGGGCCCGCCAGTTCGCGCGGGCCGGCCCGTGGGACGTGGCGTACTGCCCGAAACTGGCGTAGTCGTGGTTGCCCCACACGCCGTACACGCCCAGCGGGGCGCTCAGGGCGGCGAGTTCGTCCAGCAGCGCGGTGGGGGGACCGTCGTCGAAGTAATCCATGAAGTCCCCGCCGATCAAAATCAGGTCCGGGCGCGCGGCGTTCGCGGCCTGCACCCAGGCGCGCACGCTGCCGGCCCCGATGAACGGGCCGTAGTGCAGGTCGGTCAGGAAGGCCACGGTCAGGGGGGCGCGCAGGCCCGGCAGGGCGCGGGTCTCGCGGGTCACCCCAAAGCGGTACGCCTGCGCCACACCCGCGCCGCCCAGCACCAGGCCGCCCGCGCCGAGGCCCAGGGCGGCACGCAGGAAGCGGCGGCGGGTGAGGAGGGTCATGCCGGGCAGCGTACGGGATGGGCGGGGCCCGGGGCGTCCGCCGGAAGTTGCAGCGGCGCCGGGCGGGCGGGGGCGGGCAGTAGACTGCCGGGCATGAAGTCGGACGCTGAGCTGCTTGTGATCGACGTGCTGGATGAGGACGCCGGCCTGGCGGACGTGGAGGACACCCGCGGCCGCACCTACCAGCTTCCGGCGGAGTGGCTGCCGGGCGCGGCGGACGGCGCCGCGTACCGCGTGGAGCTCGCCCAGGGCAGCGTGAGCTTCCACCCGGTGCCGGGCGGGGCGTCGCTGCTGCGGGAGCGCAGCAAGCAGACCCTGCTGGAATTCCACGACATGCACGAGGACGCGGTGCACGAGCCGGGCAGCGCGCCGAAGCCGGGCGCGGCCGGCCGGGACGGGCAGGTGCCCGCGGAGTGGGAGGGCGAGTGACGCGTCCCGTCGTGGTCCTCCCGGACCTGCACGGCCGGGCGGACCTGCTGGAAGCGGCCATCCTGCACCGCCCGGACGCGCACTTCCTGTGCCTGGGGGACGCCATCGACCGGGGGCCGCGCAGCCTGGACGCGGTGCGGATCCTGATGGACCTGCACGCGCAGGGCCGCGCGACGCTGCTGATGGGCAACCACGAGCGGATGATGCAGGAGGGCGTGAAGCACTACCGGACGTACCTCGCCTCGCACGACATGGGCGACTACCGCCGCGCGATGGAGGGCTTCCAGTGGTGGATGCGGGCCGGCGGCGAGACGGTGCGGCGCGAGATGCCCGCCCTGACGCTGGAGCAGTTCCCGCCCGTCCTGGAGGACTACCTGCCGCTGCTGCGGCGGGTGGTGTACGTCACCGCCGACGGCAGCATTCACGACGAGCTGCCGGCCGCGCCGAGCGTGATGGTGGCGCACGCCTCGCCGCCGGTGCCGCACCGGCAGTACCCGAACCCCCTGTCGGCGGCGCTGTGGCTGCGGCCCTTCGAGGGACCGTTCCCGCTGCCGGACGGGGTGCTGTACAGCGTGCACGGGCACACGCCGGTCCCCATGCCGCAGAAGCTGGGCCGGCACCTGTACGTGGACCTGGGCGCCTACGAGACCGGGCACCTGGCCCTGGTGGACCTCAACCCGCACGGCAGCCTGGAGGCCGGGCCGAAGATCCTGGTGCTGGAGGGCCGAGGCCGGCCGGAGATGCGCGGCAAGTACTCGCGGTTCGGGGAGCCGGTGCCGGCGCAGCTCACCCGCCTGGAGCGTCTGGGCCAGCGGTCCTGACCGGCCCGGCCTCCCGCAGGCGGGCTTCGGCCTCGGCCAGGGCGGCGGGCGTGTCCACGTCCAGCAGCCACGCGGCGGGAAAGGGGCAGGTGACCGCCTGCGCCGCGTGGGCGCGCAGCAGGTGGCGGGGGCCGTGGTCGGCGTCCGGCGCGGCCAGGATGGCGGGCAGCAGGTCGGCGCGGAACAGGTGCGGCGGGGCGGACACGGCCGCGTCCGGCGGGCCGTAGGCGGCCAGCGTGACCGGCGCGCGCGTGGCCGCAAAGGCGCGCAGCAGCGCCCGGTGCGCCTCGGCAGGCACCAGGGGCATGTCGGCCAGGGCGAAGTTCACGCCGTCCAGCCCGGCGGGCAGGGCCTGCACCGCCTCGCGGAAGGAGCCCATCATTCCGAGGCCGGGCTCGGGATTCACCGCGAACGTGACCGGCAGGTCCCGCAGCGCGGCCCGGATGGCCTCCCCGGCCGCGCCGGGCGGCACCACGACCAGCCGGCAGGCGTAGTCCGGCACGGCGCTCAGGGCGGCGGCGGCGTGCCGCACGAGCGGCTGCCCGGCCAGGGACACGAGGGGTTTGGGGCGGCCCATGCGGCGGCTCAGGCCGGCGGCGAGCAGCACGCCCGCCACCCGCACGTCCCCGGCGGCAGTGTTCATGGGCGCATCCTAAATCCCCGGCGGCCCTTCGCGTCACCGGGCGGCCGGGGCCGCTTCCGTACAATCAGGAGGTTCAGTCTTCTTCCTCTTGGTCTTTTCAGTGCAGCGAGGTGCCGTATGAAACTCAGTTACTCCGGTCAGGAACAGGTGCAGGCGCCCCCTCAGGCGGTGTGGGACTTCGTGCGGGACCCGCAGCGGGTGGCGGGCTGCCTGCCGGACGTGCAGGACGTGCAGGTCACCGGCGAGAACCAGCTGGTCGCCACCGTGAACGTCGGGGTGGGGATGGTGCGCGGCAAGTTCAAGTTCAACATCGACGTGCAGCCGGCGCCGGAGCAGGGGCGCGTGAACGTGGTCGTGCGGGGCGGCGGGCTGGGCAGCGTGATCGACATGACGGCCGGCGCGAATGTGGTGGACAACGGGGACGGCACCACCACCCTGGACTGGCAGGGGGACGCGGACATGCGCGGCCCGGTCGCGAACATCGGCGGGCGCATGCTGGACGTGCAGGCGCAGAAACTGATCGCGCGGACCTTCCAGAACATGGGCCGGCAGGTCGCCAGCGCCAGCGCGGGCGGCAGCGCCCCCGCCTGAGGGCCTTTACCCGGGGGTGATCTGCCGGCTCAGGTCCATCTCGATGACCGGGCAGGCGGTGATCTCCCCGTGGCGGGACACGGCCAGCACCCGGCGTTCGGCCAGGGTCCACAGCGCGCGGTGCACGGCCATCTCCTCGGCCGCGCCGCCGCCGGGCACCAGGGCGTCCAGCAGCGCGGTGTAGCGCAGCGCGTCCGGCAGGGTGCCGCCCAGGTCGGGCGTGTGGTCGGCCACGCGGGTCAGGACGCGGCGCTGCTCGGGGGTGTGCGCCTGGGCCAGCAGCGCCGCGCGGGCCTGGGCGGCGCGGGCGCGGGCGTCGCGTTCCTCGCGGCGGCGGGCCAGGGACTCGGCCACCTCGGCGCTGGGCGCGGTGCCGCGCCGGGCGTGGGACTGGGCCAGCAGGCGTTCCAGGTGCGCGTCGGCGCGGTCCTGCGCGGCCGTGCGCAGGTCCCGCACGCGGCCGCGGACGGTGTCGGCGGCGTCCTGCACGCGCGGGTCGCGGCGCACCGTATCGGCGACCGTGCCGGCGGCGCGGCGGGCGGTGCCGCCCAGGCCGCCGGGGGCCGCACCTTCCGGGGGGCGGCCCGGGGCCGGGCGGGGGTCGCGGGTGGCGTCGGCCACCGCGCGGGTCACGCGGATCAGGGTGCGCAGATCGGGGCGGGCCATAGGGTTCTTATACAGGGCGCGGCGCGGGGCGTCGTCATTCTTTCGGTGAGGGGACCTTCAGACCGCCGCGGGGCGGGCGGGTAGACTGCCTCCACGGCATTTACAGCGCACCGGCAGGAGGGGCAGCATGGACGGCACACCCGCAGGCATTCCCGCAACGCTTCCCCCGCTGGGGGACCTCCAGGCGGCCTTCCGGGCACAGGGGTACGTGACCGGCGAGGCGCTGGGCACCGCGCTGCGGCTGGTGGTGGCGCTGGGCCGGCCGCTGCTGCTCGAAGGCCCGGCCGGGGTCGGGAAGACCGAGGCGGCCAAGGCGCTCGCGGGCGTGCTGGGCGCCCGGCTGATCCGGTTGCAGTGCTACGAAGGCCTGGACGCGTCCGCGGCGCTGTACGAGTGGAATTACGCCCGGCAGCTGCTGCACCTGCGCGCCGCCGAGGTGCGCGGCGAGCGCGTGAGCGACGAGGACCTGTACGCCGAGCGCTTCCTGCTGCCCCGGCCGCTCCTGCAGGCGATCCGGGAGGACGCCGCGCCGGTGCTGCTGATCGACGAGGTGGACCGCGCCGACGAGGCCTTCGAGGCCTTCTTGCTGGAACTGCTCTCGGAGTGGCAGGTCACGGTGCCGGAACTGGGCACCCTGACGGCCCGGTCGCGCCCGCACGTGCTGCTGACCAGCAACCGCAGCCGCGAACTCAGTGACGCGCTGCGGCGCCGCTGCCTGTACCACTGGGTGGACTACCCCACCCGCGCGCAGGAACTGGAGATCGTCCGCACCCGCCTGCCGGGCATCGACGGGGCGCTGGCGCAGCAGGTCACCGACGCCGTGCACACCCTGCGGGCCCTGCCGCTCGGCAAGCCGCCGGGCGTGGCGGAGACGCTGGACTGGGCGGCGGCGCTGGTGGCGCTGCACCGCGGCGCGCTGGACGCTGCGGCGGTCGCGGACACCCTGGGCGCGGTCCTGAAGCTGAGGGAGGATCAGCTGCTGGCCGCCCCGACCCTCAAGGGCCTCGCCACGCCGGGCTGAGATGGAGGCCGCCGAGGTCCTGTCCGGGCGCCTGCCGGAATTCGTGCGGCGGCTGCGGGAACAGCACGGCTTCCTGGTGGGGCCGGGCGAGACGGAAAGCGCCCTGCGGGCCCTGCAGGCGGTGGACCTTCGCCGCGAGGCCGAGGTCCGGGACGCGCTGCGGGCGGTGCTGACCGGCCGGCGTGAGCAGGGCCCGGTGTTCGACGCGGCGTTCCGGGCGTTCTTCCACCCGGCGGCCACGGCCGGGACCCCTCCCCTGCCCCGTCTGAACGCGCCCCCGGCATCGGCGGCCCGCCCGGCCGGCAACATGGCGCGGGAGGGGCCGCCCACCCGCCCGGGTGATGACCCGGACGCGGAACCCTCCGACGCCGAGGCGGCCGGCCCGGTGCGCCCGGCGGGGCGGCCGCAGCCGGGCGACTCGCTGGGCGACGCCATCCAGGCGCAGACCCGCCGGACCCTGCTCAGCCCGAACGCGGCGGAGGGCGGCGAGGCGCTCGTGGAGGGCGCGGACCTGCACGAGCTGCTGGGCGTGGCGGGGCGGCTGGTGCGGGCGGTGCCGCTGGGCCCGTCGCGGCGGTTGCGGGCGCAGGCGCGCGGCACGCGGCTGGAGGTCCGGGGCACGCTGCGCGCCGCGGCCCGCATGGGGGGCGAGGCGACGCGGCTGTACTGGCGGGGCCGGCCGCGCCGGGCCCCGCGGTTCCTGGTGGTGCTGGACGGCAGCCGCAGCATGGGCGAGGCGGCCGGGCGGCTGCTGCGGTTCGCTCAGGCGCTGGCGCTGCGCGGGCGGGTGGAGGTGTTCGTGTTCAGCACCGGCCTGCACCGCCTGACCCCGCAGCTGCGCCGCACGCCGCCGGGCGCGCCGCTGCGCCTGCCGGCCCTGGGGGACGCCTGGGGCGGGGGCACGCGCATCGGGGAGAATCTGCTGCGCCTGACCCGGGACGAGCAGGCGCGCGTCACGCCGGACACGCTGGTGCTGGTCCTGAGTGACGGGCTGGACACCGGCGACCCGGCGCTGCTGGTGCGGGCCCTGCGGGACCTGAAGCGCCGCAGTGCGGGCGTGGTGTGGCTCTCGCCCCTGGCGGGTACGGCCGGCTACCGGCCGGTGCAGGTGGCGGTGCAGGCGGCATGGCCGCACCTGTGGGCGTTTCTGCCGGCGGGCCGCGTGGCGGACCTGCACGCCCTGCCCGGGCGGCTGCGGGAGGCGGCCCTCAGAGGTCGCGGCGGCTGAGGCGCCACGCGGCTCCGCCCACCGCCAGCAGCGTCAGGACGGCCGCCCAGGCGAGCAGGCCGGGGTTCATGGGGTCACTGCCGAAAAAGGGGTTGGCGCCCTGGGAGCGGCGGGCGATTTCCAGCAGCAGGTCGGGTTGCAGGTGGTAGCTGGCGCCCAGCCACAGGGCGTTGGTGGGCATGGCGATGTTCGCGGCGCGGCCCAGGGTGGTGAGGGTGGGGTTGGCGCTGATCTGTCCGATGGCGCTGAGAATCCCGCCGGCCGAGCCGAGGCCGTACAGCACGAACACGCCGATCCCGCCGGCCAGGGTGGTGAACAGGGTGCTGCCCAGCACGGTCAGGGCGGTGAGCAGCGCGACCGCCAGGGCGATCAGCAGCACCGCGGCGCCCGGGGCGGGCGGCAGGTACCCGGTGATGGCGTACACGCCGCCCAGCAGCGTGGCGCTGAGCAGCGCGACGTACGTGACGTTCACGGTGAGGAAGCCCAGCCAGCGGCCCAGGATCAGTTCGCTGCGGCGGATGGGCCGGGCGATGACGCTCTGCATCACGCCGTTCTCGATGTCGCCGCTGATCGCGCCGACGGTGGACAGCACGCTCATCAGGGACGCCAGGAAGTACACGAGGTACATGCCGAGCATCGCGGCGTACATGACGGGCAGGTTGCCGCTGCCGTTGGCGCTGCGGCCGTTCAGGCCGGCCTCGGCGGCGCGGGCGTCCAGGGACGCGTCCATGCGGAAGATGCCGTACAGGTAAAACCCGATGAACAGCGCGCTCAGGACCAGCAGCACCGCCACCAGGCGTTTGCGCACGGCCTCGCGCAGGGACAGTTCCGTGACCAGCAGGACGTTACGCACGGGCGACCTCCGGGCGGGGGGCGCGGGCGGCTTCCGGGGTGTCCTCGATCAGGTCCAGGAACATGGTTTCCAGGTCCGGGCGGCGGGGCGTGAGGGCGTGCAGCTCCGCGCCGGCCGTGAACACCGCGCGGGCCAGCGCGGGAATGGCGGCCGGCTGCGCCACCCATACCTCCAGGTCCACGTGCGTGGCGGGGTTGGTGTCCACGCGCCGCACCTCACCCAGGCCGCGCAGGGTGTCCAGCAGGCCGTCGGGGAGGCGGTTCACGCGCAGGTCCACGGGCAGCACCCCGCCCATCAGGTCGCGCATGCTGCCCTGTTCCAGCACCCGGCCCTGCTTCACGAACGCCACCCGGTCACACACCTGCTCCACCTCGGACAGCAGGTGAGAGTTCAGGAACACGGCCACGCCCTCCGAGCGCAGCCGCTCGATGATCTCGCGCACCTCGACCCGGCCGATGGGGTCCAGAGCGCTGGTGGGTTCGTCCAGGAACACCAGGCGCGGGTGGGCCAGGATCGCCCCGGCCAGCCCGGCGCGCTGCAGCATGCCTTTGCTGTACCCGCCCAGCGTCTCCTGGCCGCGCCCGCCCAGGCCCACGGTCTCCAGCACCTGCGGGATGCGGGTGCGCAGTTCGGCGGCCTTCAGGCCGGCCAGCCGGCCGTGGAAGGTCAGGAATTCCTCAGCGGTCATCCAGGTCTGGAACCGGAACTGCTCGGGCAGGAACCCCAGGCGCGCGCGGACCTGCGGGTCGGCGGGCCGGCCGCCCAGGACCTGCACCTCGCCGGCCGTGGGCAGCACGAGCCCCAGGAGCATCTTCACGGTGGTGCTTTTCCCGGCGCCGTTCGGGCCCAGGAACCCGAAGACCTCGCCTTCCGGGACGGTCAGGGTCAGGCCGTCCACCACGGCCCGAGAGCCGTACACCTTGCGCAGTTCCCGCGTCTCGATGGCATTCACCCGGCCAGCATAGGGGGCCGGACCGGGACGGAAATCCTGCGAAAGATGCAGTCGGGGGCGCGGCCCTGGGTATCATTGCCGCGCCCATGCCTGCGCCTGCTGCCCCCACGGCCGTGATCCGCCTGTCCGCCCGGCCGGGCGGGGGGGCGCCCTGGCGCACCTTCCGCGACCCGGTGCGGGTCGTGCAGGCCCTCACCCTGGCCGAAGTGTTTCCCGCCCTGCGGGAGGTGGAGGCGGCCGCGCAGGCCGGCCTGCACGCGGTGGGGCTGGTGGCGTACGAGGCCGCCCCGGCGTTCGAGCCGGCCCTCCCGGTGCGGGAGACCGGGGGGTTCCCGCTGGTGTGGTTCGCGCTGTTCGACGGGTTCACCGAGGAAGGCCCGGACGCCCCGGGGCCCTTCACGGTGGGCGACTGGACGGAGGACGTGACCCGGGAGGCGTACGCGGCGGCCATCGCGGAGATCCGCGGGCAGATTCAGGCCGGGAACACCTATCAGGTGAACCATACCGCGCGCCTGCACGCGTCCTTCGTGGGCGACGACCGGGCGTGGTTCGCGGCGCTCAGCGCGGCGCAGCCCACGCCGTACGGCGCGTACCTGAACCTGGGCCGCTGGCGGGTGCTGAGCGTGTCCCCGGAACTGTTCTTCCGCCTGGAGGGCGGCGTGCTCACCACCCGGCCCATGAAGGGCACCACGCCCCGCGGCCGCACCGAGGCCGAGGACCGGGAGAGGGCGGCGTGGCTGCCCCGTTCCGTGAAGAACCGGGCGGAGAACGTGATGATCGTGGACCTGCTGCGCAACGACCTGGGCCGCGTGGCGGCGTTCGGGTCGGTGCAGGTTACGGAGCTGTGCCGGGTGGAGCGGCTGCCGACCCTGCTCACCATGACGTCCACGGTGCAGGCGCGGGTGCGCGCCGGGCTGGGCCTGACCGACGTGTTCGCGGCGCTGTTCCCGTGCGGGTCGGTGACGGGCGCGCCGAAGATCAACACCATGCGCCTGATTCACGCGCTGGAACCGCAGGCGCGGCGGGTGTACTGCGGCGCGGTGGGCGTGGTGGAACCGGGCGGCGACGCGGTGTTCAACGTGCCGATCCGCACCGTGCTGCTGGACACCGAGACCGGCGTGGCCGAGTACGGCGCGGGCGGCGGCATCACCTGGGACTCGGAGGCCGGGGACGAGTTCGCGGAGCTGCAGGTCAAGGCCCGGGTGCTCACCGCGCGGCCCCCGGCGTTCGAGTTGCTCGAAACCCTGCGGCTGGAGGCAGGGGCGTTCCGGCACCTGTCCGGACACCTGGCGCGCATGGCGGCCAGCGCGCGGTACTTCGCCTTCCCCTGGGAGGAAGCCGGGGTGCAGGCCGAGCTGGGCCGGGTGGCTGCCGCGCACCCGGCCGGCGTGCACCGCGTCCGGCTCCGGCTGGCCCGGGACGGCGGCGTGACCGTGCAGGTTCTGCCGCTGGGCGAGAACCCGCCGGTGGTGCCGGCCGCGCTGGCCCGCACGCCAGTGGACAGCGGCGACGTGTTCCTGTTTCACAAGACCACCCACCGCGCGGCGTACGAGGCCCGCGCTGCGGAGGTCCCACCCGGCCATGAGGCGCTGCTCACGAACGAGCGTGGAGAACTGACCGAGTTCACCACCGGGAACGTGGTCCTGCGGCTGGATGACCGGCTGGTCACGCCGCCGGTCAGCTGCGGCCTGCTGGCCGGGGTGGAACGCGCCGACGCGCTCGCCCGGGGGCAGGTGACGGAGCAGGTCCTGACGCCCGCTGACCTGAGCCGGGCGTCCGAGGTGTGGCACGTGAACAGCCTGCGCGGCTGGCGGCGAGCAGAACTGACGCTCTCCCCCGCCGCACCGGCAAGGGAGAGCGCCGCAGGAAGCTAGCTCAGGCGGGCTGCAGGATCTCCTCGATGCGGCGCTGTACGTCCTCGTCCAGTTTCACGCCGGCGGCCTTCACAGTGTCCTGAATCTGGCTGACCTTGGTGGCGCCGGTGATCACGCTGCTCACGCCCTTCTGGCGCAGCAGCCACGCCAGGGCGAGCTGCGCGCGGGTGATGCCCAGGTCGTCGGCGATGGGTTTGAGGTCCCGGACCTTCTGGATATTCTCCTCGGTCAGGAAGTTCTTCGCCCACTGCTCCTTCTCGGTCAGGCGCGCGCCTTCCGGGCGGCCCTGGTCGTACTTGCCGGTCAGCAGGCCCATCGCCAGCGGGCTCCAGACGACCAGGCCGACACCGGCCCCCTCGGTGAAGGGCAGGATTTCTTTCTCCACGCGGTCGCGGTGAATCATGGAGTACTCGGGCTGCTCGGTGATGGGGGCGTGCAGGCCGTGCGCGCGGGCGAAGCCGATCGCTTCGGCGATGCGGGCGGCGGGCCACATGCTGGTGCCCCAGTACAGGGCCTTGCCGTCGCGGATGACCTGATCGAAGGCCATCACGATCTCCTCCATGGGCACGTTCGGGTCGTAGCGGTGCGCGAAGTAGATGTCCAGGTAGTCGGTGCCCAGGCGCCGCAGTGTGCCGTCGATGCTTTCCAGCACGTGCTTGCGGCTCAGGCCGCGGTCGTTGACGTGGTCGCTCATGGGCCAGAAGACCTTGCTGGCGATGACCAGGGTGTGCCGCGGGAAGTCGCGCAGCACGGCGCCCATCAGTTCCTCGCTGCGGCCGCGGGCGTACACGTCGGCCTGGTCGAAGTAGTTCACGCCGGCGTCGTACGCGGCGTGCACGATGTCCTTGACCATCTTCGAGGCGTCGTCGCTGATGCCGTAGGTCTCCCAGCCGCCCAGGGCGATCTCGCTGACTTTCAGGCCACTCTTCCCGACATTCCGGAATTCCATACCTTGCAGGGTAGCGCCGCCCGGCCAGGAGCGTGCGTGCGTGAAGAGACAGCCAGCAGAGCGGCCGGCCGGGTGGGTGGGGGATTCCCCGGTCCCGGGCCACCCTCCTATGCTGCCGGAATGCAGGAGCAACGGCAGACGGCCCTGGAACGGGCCTGGCAGCGGGTGGTGGACCGCGAGGCGCAGCGCATCCGGGAGGCGTTCATTCAGGGGCAGGGCCGGCCGGCCCCGGCGCGCCCGGCGTTCGCGTACTGGCGGCCCTGGTGCTGCTCGGGTACGTCCTGGTGGCCGCGCTGGGCGCGTGGCTGGTCGTGTGGGGCTTCGGGTGGTGGGGAAGCGGGCCCACGAACGGGCCGCGCCTGACCTTCTCGCTGATCCTGGCCGCGCCGCTGCTGGGGTACGTGGCCCTGGCCTTCCCGCGCCCGCAGGTGCCGCCGGGCCGGGTGGTCACGGCGGAGCAGGCGCCGGAATTTCACCGCCTGATCGGAGAGGTGGCCGCGCAGCTCGGCGTGAAGGCGCCAGAGCGCGTGCAGCTGGACGGGGACGTGAACGCCTTCATGGGCCGCGCCGGCCTGCCGCCCCGGCCGGTGCTGGGCCTGGGGCTGCCGCTGTGGTACGGCCTGCCTGCACAGGAGCGCGTGGCGATCCTGGCCCATGAACTGGCGCACCAGCGCAACGGCGACCCGGCGCGCGGCAGCTTGATCTGGGCGGCCCTGACCATGCTGGCGCAGGCCGTTCAGGTGCTCACCCCGGACGGCCTGGGCAGCGGCGTTCCGCTGGTGCCGTACCTGCTGCTGGCCCTGCGGCTGCTTCCGCTGGGGCTGTACGCGGCGCTGGTCAGCGCCATCGGCGCGGAGCAGCAGACGGCCGAGTACCGCGCGGACCTGATGGCCGCGCAGGTGGCCGGCTCCGACGCGGCCGCGGGCGCCCTGGACAAGCTGCACCTGAGTCAGGCGCTGGAAAGCGCGCTGCACAAGCAGCGGCACATGCCCGAGCGGCCCCACGCCTTTCTGGAACTGCGGCACATCTGGGACACCGTGCCGGACGCGCAGCGGCAGCAGAAACGCGAGGAGTACGCGGCTCGCCGCGCCCGCCTGGACGACTCGCACCCGGCGACCGTGGACCGCCTTCAGGTCGTGCGGGCCTTCCCGCAGCCCCCGGCCCTGGTTTTGGATGAGGCGTGGAGCGCCCGGATCGACGCGGAGCTCACGCCGTTCGTGAAACCGCTGGAACAGCAGGCCTTCGAGGCGTACCAGGAACGGTACGCCGCCTGGTAGGCCGCATCACATGAAGGAGGCCACCCGCGGCAGTCGCCCGGGTGGCCTCCTTCATGTGTGATCGCGTTACTTCATGCCCTGGGTGATGCGGCTGTAGACCTCGTCCATGCTGCCCACGCCGTTCACGGTGTACAGGTGCCCGCGCGCGGCGTAGTAGTCGATCAGGGGCTGGGTCTGCTCGCGGTACACCTGCTGGCGCCGGCGGGCGGTCTCCTCGTTGTCGTCGCTGCGGACCTTTTCGCCGCGTTCGGCGGCCTGCCGGCCACGGTCCACGATCCGGTCGATCAGGACCTGGTCCGGCACTTCCAGCAGCGGCACGGCAGTGGCGGGGGCGCCGAGTTCTTCCAGCAGCACGTCCAGCGCTTCGGCCTGGGCGGTGGTGCGGGGGAAGCCGTCGAAGATCACGCGCACGGGTTCCATGCCGGCCAGCCGGTCGCGGATCAGGGCGATCAGGATGTCGTCCGGCACGAGGTGCCCGGCGTCCAGAATGGGTTTGACCTGCCGGCCGAGTTCGGTGTCCCGGGCGACGTGGTCGCGCAGGATGTCGCCGGTGCTGAGCTGCACGAGGTTCTGTTCGGCGGCGAGCCTCGCCGCCTGGGTTCCCTTCCCGGCCCCGGGGGGACCGAGGAAGATCACGACCTTGTTGTTCTGAGTCACGTTGTCCTCCGTATACCTGCGCAGAATAGTGCGTTTGAGCGCGTGGGCGGCGCCGTTGAACAGATACCGTCCAGGTGACGGGACCTCCCCAGGCCTGGAAACAGCGGCGCCGGCCGCCCCGGGTGGGGGCGGCCGGCGTGGTCCGGTGGCGCTGGGCTCAGCTGTTCAGGCGGCCGCGGATGCGGCCCTTGCTGATGAACCCGTCGTACCGGCGGACCGTCAGCTGGGCTTCGAGCTGCTTGAGCGTTTCGAGGGCGACGCCCACGATGATCAGGAGCCCGGTGCCGCTGAACTGGAAGGTGCTGATGCCGGTGGCGCGCTGCACGATCTGCGGCAGGATCGTCAGGACGACCAGGAAGATCGCGCCCCACAGGCTCAGGCGGCTGCTGATGTGCCCCAGGAACTCCGCGGTGGGCAGGCCGGGACGGACGCCGGGAATGAACCCACCGGCCTCGCGCAGCTGCTCCGCGATGCGTTTAGGGTCAAACTGCACGCTGTTGTACAGGTACGTGAACCCGAAGATCAGCACGGATTCCAGCGCGAGGTACAGCGGCGTGCCGAAGGCGAGGTTGGTGCCCAGCCAGGCGCTGACGTCGGGCGCGCGGGTCAGGGTGGCCTGCTGGATCAGGTTGGGAATGATCAGCATGGCCGAGGCGAAGATCACGGGGATCACGCCGGCCTGGTTCACCTTGATGGGCAGCCAGGTGGCCTGACCGGCCCCCTTGGCGCCGGCGGTGCCGCTGCGCGCGCGGGCGTACGTGACGGGCACGCGGCGCTCGCCCTGGTACACGTACACGATGCCGGCGATGGTCGCGATGATCACGGCCACGAAGGCGATGATGGCAGTGAGCTGCACCGCGTCCGTGCGCAGCAGTTCGGCGGTGGCGGCGATCTCGCGGGGGTACGCGGCGATGATGCCGGCGGTGATGATGAGGCTGATGCCGTTGCCTATGCCGACTTCGGTCATGCGCTCGCCGAGCCACATGGTGAACGCGATCCCGGCGACCTGCGTGAGGACCATGACCAGGATGGTGAACAGGCCCGGTTCCCAGCCGACCGCGATGTAGCTGGCGTTGCTGTTGATGAAGCTCGCGAAGAAGGTCGCCTGCAGCGCACCCAGGCCGATGGCGGCGTAGCGGGTGTACTGGTTGATCTTCTTGCGGCCCTCTTCCCCTTCCTTGCTGAGTTTTTCCAGCGCGGGAATGGTGGTGGTCAGCAGCTGGATGACGATGCTGGCCGTGATGTACGGCAGCACGCCAAGCGCGAAGATCGAGAATTGCGAAAGGTTCCCGCCCGAGATCATGCTGATCAAACCGAACAGGCCGCCCGAGTTCGCGTTACTCAGGGCGGCGCTGTTCACGCCTGGGGTGGGGATCGAGTTCCCCAGGCGGTACACGGCGAGCAGCAGCAGGGTGAAGAGAATCTTCCGCTGGAGATCCGGAATCCGGAAGGCGTCGCGGAAGGCGCGGAGCATTGGTCCTTACTCCGCCTTCGCGTCTTCGGTGCTGGTCTGGGCTTCGGGCAGGATGACCTTCCCGCCGGCGGCTTCCACGGCCTGGATCGCGGCCTGGCTGGCGGCGTCCACGTGGATGGTCAGGGCGCGGGTCACTTCACCGCTGGCGAGGAGTTTCACGGGGCGGCCGCGGCGGCGCACCAGGCCCAGCACCTCGAAGGCGGTGCGGTCCAGGGTGTCGGCCTCGATGCCGTCAAGCTGGCTGAGCTTGACGATCTCGTAGGTGGTGCCGACGTTGTTGAAGCCGCGCTTGGGCAGGCGGGCGATCAGGCGGCTGCGGCCACCTTCGAAGAACTGGCCCTTGCCGGCGCCGCTGCGGCTCTTCTGGCCCTTGTGGCCGCGGCCGGCGGTCTTGTCGGTGCCGCCGGGGCCGCGACCGACGCGTTTGCGGTCCTTGCGGCTTCCGGGGGTGGGTTTCAGGTCGTGGAGCTTCACGCTTCCACCTCCAGCAGGTGCTTGACGGTTTCGACCATCCCGCGGATCGCGGGGGTGTCGTTGACTTCACGGCTCTCGCCGATCTTCTTCAGGCCCAACGCCTTGACGGTGTCCACCTGGTACTGGGGACGGCCGATGACGCTGCGAACGAGCTTGATTTTCATTACTGGGCGCCTCCGGTGGTCGGCGCCGCTTCGGCAGTGCCGCGCAGCGCGCGGACCTGCTTGGCGGTGCGGAGGTTCTTGAAGCCGTCGAACACCGCGTACGCGACGTTCACCTTGTTGCGGCTGCCGAGTTCCTTGGAGAGCATGTTGGTGATGCCGGCCAGTTCCGCGATGCTGCGGGGCACGGTGCCGGCGATCACGCCGGTACCGGCGCTAGCGGGCTTGAGCAGCACGCGGCTGGTGCTGTTCTCCCCGACGATCTCGTGGGGGATGGTGCCGTTCTCGACGGGCACGGTAATCATGTTCTTGCGGGCGATGCTCTTGGCTTTCTCGATGGCCACGGGCACTTCCTTGGCCTTGCCGATGCCCATGCCCACGCGGCCGTTGCGGTCGCCGAGGATGACCAGCGCGGCGAAGCGGAAGCGGCGCCCGCCCTGGTAGGTCTTGCTGGTGCGGTTGACGAACAGCATCTTCTCTTCGAATTCGCTCGTTTCGCGCTCCATGTTGCGGTCGTTCCGACGATTAAAAGTCAAGGCCACCCTCCCGCGCCGCGTCCGCGAGCGCCTTCACACGGCCGTGGTACTTGTACTGACCACGGTCGAACACGACCTGCTTGACACCCTTCGCAGCGGCGGCTTCGGCCAGGGCCTTGCCCACGGCGGCGGCGGTGTCGGTCTTGGTTCCGGATTTCACGCTGGCGCTGGAAGCAGCGGCGAGCGTGGTGCCGTTCGTATCATCGATGATCTGCGCGTAGATGTGCTTGCTGGAGCGGAACACGCTGAGGCGGGGGCGTTCGCCGGCGGCGGTGCGGACCTTGCGGCGGGCGCGCAGTTTGCGGCGGATGGTGGTTGCGGTAGCCATTATTTCTTCCCTTTCCCGCCCGTGGCGCCGGCTTTACCAGCCTTGAGGGCGATCTGCTGACCGACGAAGCGCACGCCCTTGCCGTGGTAGGCGTCGGGTTTGCGGACCTTGCGGACGTTGGCGGCCACCTGGCCGACCAGCTGCTTGTCGATGCCGCTGACGTCGATCTTGGTGGGTTCGGGCACGGTGAAGGTCACGCCGGCGGGCGGTTCGATCACGACGGGGTGGCTGTAACCGATCGCCATTTCCAGGTTCTTCCCGGCCAGCTTGGCGCGGTAACCGACGCCCTTCAGTTCCAGGTTGATGGTGTAGCCGTCGCTGACGCCCTTGACGGCGTTGGCGACCAGGGTGCGGGTCAGGCCGTGCAGGGCGCGGTGACGCTGCTGGTCACTGGGGCGCTCGACGAGCAGCTGGTCGCCGTCCTGGCGGATGGTCAGTTCGTTGTTGTAGGGAACGGTCAGTTCGCCTTTGGGGCCCTTGACCTTGAACACGCCGTCCTGGGCGTTCACGGTCACGCCGCTGGGCACGGCGATGGGCTGTTTTCCGATACGGGACATGCAGTCCTCCTTCTTCCTTAAATCACCGCGCGGGCGGTGAGGTCAGGTGGGTGGGCGCGGGCTGGGGGCGGGCCCCGGCCGCGGCGCGGCGTCTGGTCAGCGTCGGCCTTTGAGGGCGGGCGTTACCAGAGGATGCAGACGACTTCGCCGCCCACGCCCAGCTTGCGCGCTTCCCGGTCGGGGAGCAGGCCCTTGCTGGTGGAGACGACGGCCAGACCCAGGCCGCGCTGGACGCGGGGCAGGTTGTCGGCGCTGACGTAGGCGCGGCGGCCGGGGCGGCTGATGCGCTCGATGTGCTTGATGACCTGCTCGCGCTTCTCGCCGTACTTCAGCGTGACGCGCAGGGTGTCGGCGGGGGCGCCTTCGAGACGCAGGCGCTCGTAGCTGGCGACGTAGCCTTCCCGGACCAGCACTTTGGCCAGTTCTTCCTTGAACTTGGAGGCCGGGATGTCCACGGTCTCCTTGTGGGTGCGCGTCGCGTTGCGGATGCGCGTGAGCATGTCGGCGATGGGATCACTCAGCATGAAGCCTCCAAGGGCTTGTTCGGGTGGCGGGGTCGTGTTGGGGCTGACGTCCCGTTCCCGGCGTGCGGCCCGTCCCCAGGCAAGGCTGGCAGGCGGGCACAGTTCCCCCAATTCGAAAGTGGTCCGCGCAGAGTCAAAACCAGAGTCCTGCGGCGCTTCTTCTCTTGGGTTTTCACCACCCCGGACGATCACTGATCAAGCGGCCAGTTCGTATCCAGGGGGGACTCACAACCGCGCGGGCCCGCAGGCCCGGTACGGCAATTTCAGAGTGTACCAGACCACCACCGGGCTGCGCAATCGCGGGGAGGCCTGTGGAAGAGGCGCGGGCCGTGAATGTCCAAGAACGCGTCCACGGCCCGCCTTGCCCGGTTCAGGCGGGGCGCCTCACCAGGTCTGGAGTTCCTTCACCAGGGCGTCGAGCTGCGCGCCTTCCAGCTGCGGGAAGGCAGGCATCTTCATGCCCCCGCCCAGGATCAGCCGGCGCAGCGCAGCCTCGTTGTTCAGGGCGGTGCTGCCGCGGATGGCGGCGGCCGTCTTGCCCTCGCCCTGCGGACCGTGGCAGGCGGCGCAGTTCTGCGTATACACCAGTTTGGCGTCCACGGCGGTGCCGAGTTCCGCCTGGAATTCCACGATCAGGTCATCCGCCTCGCGGCCTTCGGGGTCCAGTTTCTGGTACTCGCGCAGTTCCCGGATGCCGGCCTCGTACTGGCCGTACAGGCCGAGCGCGTACCCGTACAGCAGCCGGCCTTCGGGGGCCCTGGCGTCCAGTTTCACGGCCTGCTGCACGAAGTTCAGGCCCTCGTCGGCCATCTCCTGGGTGGTGAGCAGGAAAAACCCGGTGCGGCGCAGCGCGCGGGCGTTCGTCTTGTCCTTGAGCAGCAGCTGCGTGTACGCGCGGGCGGCCACCTGGTAGTTCTGGGCGTCCCAGGCGGCGTCCCCCCACGCGAGGTAGTCGGCGTTCGCCCTGGTCTGCGCAGCGCGTTTTTCCAGCACCGGCAGCCGGGAGGCGTTGCGCAGCTGCGCGGCCTGCACGGGGCTCATGCCGGCGTCCCGCCACACCGGCAGGAAGGTGTACGCCCCGGCGACCGTCAGCGCGGCCACGCCCAGCAGGGCGGCCAGCGCGGTGGGCAGCGCGGCCCGGGCGGTGCGGGGGGTGGGCGCGGCAGGCAGGGTGTCGAGTTCCCCCAGCACCTGGGTCAGGCGGACCTTCTCGCGGGTCTGGAGGTCGGCGTCGGCCGCCTCGCTCTGCAGTTCTTTCAGGCCGCGCAGCAGCTGGTCGCGTTCCTCTTCGAGTTCGGTGCGGCGGGTGTCCTCGACGGTGGTGCGGGGCTCTTGCAGGGTGGGCCAGAGCAGCAGCACGAACAGCATCGTGCCGAGCATCAGGAGGATGTAGATCATGGGGACTTCCTGGGGGGGCCGGGGGGCGGCGGGCTGCGGTCGGCGGCGTTCAGCAGCGCCTGAATGCGGGCTTCCTGGTCGGCGGTGAGTTCCTGTTCCGGCGCTCGGGTGGCGCGGTGCGTGTACGTCCACCAGCCGAAGGCCGCCGCGGCCGCCAGCAGGATGGGCAGGGTCCACAGCAGGCTGGTGATGCCGGTCTTGGGCGGGTCGAGGAGGATGCGGTCGCCGTAACTGCTGGCGAAGGTGCGCAGGATCTCGGCCTCCGACCGGCCCTGGCGGACCATGTCGCGGACCTCGTTCATCATGTTGCGGCTGATGTCCGTCTGTGACTGCGCGATGCTCTCGCCGGAGCAGATGGGGCAGTGGATCTTCATGCCGATGCGTTCCACCTGCCGCTCCTGCTCGACACTTAAGGGCTGGTCCGCTGGCACGGACACGATGTCCTGCGCCGCCCCCAGGCCGAGCAGCACCGCGCACAGCAGCGCGAGCAGGCGCCGCAGCAGGCCGGGGCTCACAGCTGCGCTCCGGCGGTCTTCAGGGCGGCCCGGAATTCGGCCTCGTCGGTTACCGGGCCGAGCTTGCTGTACACCACGTTCCCTCCCGTGTCGATCACGTACGTCACCGGAACCTGCCCGATCCCGTACTTCATGGCGGCCTTCGACCCGGGGTCCAGCAGCGTGGGGTACGTCAGGCCGTACTCGGCGTTGAATTTCTGCGCGCCGGCCGGCTGGTCGTTGTACAGGATCCCCAGGTACGCCACGTTCCCCGGCGCGTCCGAGAGCTGCTTGAACAGAGGCGCTTCCTGCCGGCACGGCCCGCACCACGACGCCCAGAAGTTCACCACGACCGGCCGGCCCCGCAGCGCGGCGAGGTCGTGCCCGCGGGTGCCGAGGTCCTTCAGGGCGAAGGTGGGCGCGGCCCGGCCGATCAGGACGTTCGGCGGGTCCTTGCGCGGCGTGGTCAGGCCCACGGCCAGCAGCCCCAGCAGGCCCAGCAGCGCGGCGGGCACCAGCAGGCGGCCGGCGCCCATCACGCCGTCGCCTCCCGGCGGCCCTTGCCGGGCTTGCCGGACCGCCCGGACCCGGCGGGCGCGGTGACGCGGGCCGTCTCGCGGACCGGCGCGGTCAGGCTGACGCCGGTGCCGAGCAGCAGCATGGCGGTGCCCCACCAGATCCACGACACCAGCGGCGAGTCGATCACGGCCACTGTCGCCCACTTCTCCTCCGGCACGGCCTTGAGCAGCGTGACGTAGGTGTCGCCCATCAGGTGGTACTTCACGGCCGGCATGGCGACCGCCTGCTGCGGCTGGTTCACGTACGTGTTCATCTTCGGCGTGAGGGTCTCGTCCCCGACCTGCACGGTCGCGACACTGGACATGCGCTCCGGGCGGCGCTCGGTGTCCAGTTTCGTCAGGGTGACTGCTCGCCCGAAGATGGTCTGCGGTTCGTTCAGGCGCAGCGTGACCTCCTGCTTGGCCTTGTACGTGCCGGAAAACCCGATGCCGACCGCCATCAGGATCACGCCCAGGTGCGCCAGGTACGCGCCGTACCGGCGGGGGTGCTCGCGGACCAGGGCCGGCAGGTGTTTCAGGCCGCCGCGGGCCAGGGCGCTCTGCGCGGTGAGCTGCCCCAGGCCCACCAGGTTGTACGCGCACAGGCCCAGCGCCAGCGCCAGCCCGGGGTTGCGCACGCCCAGCACGACCGCCAGCACGGTGGCCAGGAGGCCGGCGCCGACCGGCAGGCGCAGCGACTGGAAGAAGGTCTGGTTCGCGCGGCGCCACGGCAGCATGGGGCCCACGCCCATCAGGAACAGCAGCGCCAGGCCCAGCGGAATGGCGAACACGTCATAGAAGCTCGGGCCGACCACGGTGCGGAAACCGCGCACCGCCTCCACCAGGATCGGGAAGAGGGTCGCCAGGATCACCAGCGCGGCGAACAGCACGAACACCACGTTCCCGCCCAGCACCGCGCCCTCGCGGGACACCGTGGCGTCCAGGCTGTGCGGGTCGCGGATGGCCGGCAGGCGCCAGGTGGCCAGACCCACGCCCAGCACCACCAGCACCGTGAAGAACATCAGGAAGATCGGCCCGATCGGCCCGTTGGAAAAGGCGTGCACGCTCTCCACCACGCCGCTGCGGGTCAGGAAGGTGCCCAGCACCGTCGCGGCGTACCCGAAGATGATCAGGTACAGGTTCCAGCCCTTGAGCATGCGCCGGCGCTCCTGGATCTGCACGCTGTGAATGAACGCCGTAGCGAGCAGCCAGGGAATGAAGCTGGCGTTCTCCACCGGGTCCCAGGCCCAGTAGCCGCCCCAGCCGAGAATCTCGTAACTCCACCAGCCGCCCGCGGCGATCGCGGCGGTCAGGAACGCCCAGGCGACCATCGTCCAGCGCCGCGTCTGGATCAGCCAGGACTCGCCCAGGCGGCCGGTGACCATGGCCGCGATCGCGTACGCGAACGGCACGCTCAGGCCCACGAACCCGATGTACATCAGCACCGGGTGCACCGCCATCATCCAGTGGTTCTGAAGCAGCGGGTTGGGCCCGCGGCCGTCCTGCGGGACGTCCACGACCGGCGTGAAGGGACTGGCGACCGTGAGGTTCAGGCCGATGAAGAACACCAGCGACAGCGCCATGACCGCCAGCACCCAGGGGCGCAGCACGTCGCGCCGCGCGGTCAGGGACACCAGGAAGGCGTACAGCGACAGCACCCACGCCCACAGCAGGATGCTGCCCTCCAGCGCCGCCCAGAGGGTCACGACCTTCACCCAGGTGGGCGAGACGCTCATGCTGTGCTCGGCCACGTAGCGGACCGTGAAGTCGTTGCTGAGAATCGCGTACTCCAGCGTGCCCAGCGCCACGCTCACGAACAGGAAGTTCGCCCAGAGGCTCATGCGCGTGCTCTGCTCCAGCCGGGCGTCGCCGCTGCGGCCCGCCAGGACGCCGCTCACCAGGGCGTACAGGCAGAACGCCAGCGCGAACATGAGGGCCAGCGTGCCGGCCGCGCCCACCGGACTGAACGCCAGTCCCAGAAAATCCGTCATACCCCCAGCGTAGCCTGCCTGCCCGAAAGGCAGAAGGTCAGGCGTCACGGAAGGTGCGGCGGGCCCCCTCAGCCCTGAGGGCCCGCTCCGGACAGGTCAGCGCATCCGGACGGCCGGGCCCCCTTCAGCCGGCCGGCGGGCGCAGCATCTCCCCCACCGCCAGCACCGTGCGCCAGTTACGCACAGTCGCTGGGCACCCCAGTTGCCGCTCGATCAGCGCGTGTGACAGCCGCACGTTCTTCACGCCGTCCGGCACCGTCTGGTACAGCGTGCGGCCCACCACCGTCCACCGCTCCGCCCCGAAGTCCCGCGACCGCAGCGCCGCCAGGCCCTCCGGTCGCGGCTCCGCGCCCAGGAACGCCGCGGCGACATTCACCGCCCCCGGGTCGAAGGGGCAGGCGCGAACGGCCTCCTCCCACGCGGCCGCGCTGCGCACCACGACCGCCACCTCGAACCCGGTCATGGCCTCGATGGCCGCCCGCAGCTTCACCGCCAGCGCCGCCTCGTCCTCCCCGGGCGCCGCGAACACCACGTTGCCGCTCTGAATGTACGTCCGGGCTCCGGGGTACCCCAGGTCCGCGAACAGGGCACGCAGGGCCGCCATGCTCACCTTGCGCTGCTTTCCCAGGTTGACCGACCGCAGCAGGGCGACGTGCATGGGCGACAACCTAGCGGCCCTGCATGGCGGCCTGCATGCGGTCCACCACGCGCTGCGCCTCGGCGCGCGACCGGTACGGGCCGCTGATCACCACCGGGTCTCCCGCCCGCAAGCGCAGCTGCGGGGCGTACGCGGGCCGGCCGTGGCCCTGCGGAAGCTGCGTGACCTCCACCGCCTCGATGGTCCCGAACGGAATGGCCCGCCGGCCGGACTTGAAGCGCGTGCCGTTCACCTTGTGAATCACGGCGTTGGTGGCGTCCACTTCCAGGTGAGAGGACGGCTGCCACAGCATCAGGTACAGGCCCGCCAGGGCGCTGAGCAGGCTGGCGGCGGCCACGATCCAGTGCCCGGCGGTGTCCATGCCCAGCCGGGAGGCCAGCCACGCGAACACGGCGGCGGCGAGCAGGGTCAGCAGCGGGTAGATCAGCGGGGACTGGCCCGCCTCCGAGGACTTGAACACGGTCTTCCGGGCGGCGGGGGTCGCCAGGGCAGGCGGCATACCCGCCCAGTGTACGGCACGTCCCGGCCGCTCAGCGTAGGGTCACAGTTCGTTGACTTCCGGCTGGAAGCGCACCTGCCGGATGAACTCCAGGTACTCGGCCTGCGTCAGGGCCTGCGTCTGGCCGCTCAGCGCGACGAACAGGGCTTCCAGGACGTTCGTGGCGAAGTTGCGGCTGCCGATGCGGGGCGTGGTGGTGATCAGGCGCCGCACGCCGCGCTCCTTCATCCAGGCGCGGTCGGCGGGCGTGATCGTCTGCGTGAGGACGGTCTTGCCGCTCAGGTCGCGGGGCGCGTAGCGCTTGACGTAGTGGGTGTCGCCGGCGATCACGTCCGCCCAGCTGTAGTAGGGCGTGCCGCTGGCCTCCCGGCTGCTTTCCTGCTTCTTGCCGGTCGGGTAGAACCAGTCCTGCGGGAGTTTGGTGATCACGGGCAGGACCGTGCGCGCCACGCGGCGCAGCGTGCGGATGTTCCGGATCGGGTAGTTGATGTTCAGCCCGAACACGATGTCGCCGTACACGACGTCCGCGCCGTACTCGGAGAGCGCCTCGGCCATCCCGAAGCGGTCCACGGCGCTGACCATCAGGACCTTCTGGGTCCGCCAGTTCAGCAGCGGCTCAAGCTGCCCGATCGCGTCGCGTTCCAGGGTGTTCTTCAGGCCGCTGCCGTCCAGAACGGGCGTGATCTTCGCGTTGGCGACCAGGGTGCGCACGTTGTTGAAGGTGTAGCGCCGCCCGTCCGCCCAGACGTACAGGTCCGCGCCGCCCAGCCCGAAGGCCGTGACCCGGCCGTCCAGCTCCCGGAACAGCTGCGCGGCCCTGGCCTTATCGCCGTCGGTGCCGATGCGTTCCAGGATGAACGGCTGGCCCAGCAGTTCTATCTCCTCGCGGGCGTTGCCGCGGCTGCTGCCCAGGCTGACGCTCACCACGTGCTTGAACCCGGCCGGAGCCGCCTGCCAGCCCTGAAGAAGGTCACTCATGACAGGGGGCATTGTAGGGGCGCCGCTGCCAGGGAACGCCACGCTGCCCTGGACCTGGAGGGAACCGGTTCGTGATCAAACCGTGAGGTCCGGCTGCCGGGCCGCCTTCTAGGATGCGGGGATGGATCTGCTGGTACAGCTGGAAGGGCTGGTGCGGCTGATCGCGCAGTTCGTGGCGAGGCTCGCCGAGCTGTCCGCGGCGCTGATCGTGGCGTTCGCGGTGCTCGAGGCGCTGTACTTCGTGCTGCGGGTGTTCTGGAAGCGGGACGCCGTGCCGGACCACCGCAAGGAGGACCTGCGGCTGGCGCTGGGCCGCTGGCTGGCGATCGCCCTGGAGTTCCTGCTCGCGGCCGACATCGTGCTCACGGCGATCGCGCCGACCTGGCAGGACATCGGGCAGCTGGGCGCGGTGGCGCTGATCCGCACGGCGCTGAACTTCTTCCTTCAGCGGGAGTTCCGGGCGCAGGCCGAGCGGCGCCGGGCCCACGCGAACGGCGAGGCCGAGGCCCCCTGACCGGCCGGGCCGCGGTCAGCCCTGCGGCTGGGCGTCCGGTTTGGGGGGCATGCCCTGGCCTTCAGAGAGTTTGATCAGCCACATCATCAGCTGAATGAACGCCAGGGCCAGGGCGGGCATGCCGGCCAGCATCATGATCCAGCCGCTGATCTGCTGGTTTTGCAGCGGGGTGAGGTTCCACAGGCACAGGGCGTTCACGTACGGGGTGTACAGCACGTCGCGGGCGTAGAGCCACACGGCGGCCACGGCCATCATGGGCAGGCTGGCGATCAGCCCGAACCAGCCGCGGGAGCCGATCCCGGCGGGCTGCACGCTGGGCAGCGGCCGCAGGACCACGCCCCACACCAGCAGGCTGCTGAGCAGGTACAGGGCCGGCAGCAGGGACGCGGCGGTGTTCGTGACGATGCTGGCGTTGAAGCCCGCCGGGACGTTCCAGAAGACGATCACGGCCGTCCAGAGGGCCAGGGCCACCCAGGGGTCCAGCAGGACGTTCAGGACCCTGCCCAGGCCGCGCCGCGGGTCGAGCCTCACGCCGCGCGGTACGCCCAGCACCAGCAGCGGCGGCACGAGTTCCGCCAGGACCATCAGGCGGGCCATGTACAGCGCCATGCTGGACTGCGTCATGGTGCCGGCCAGGCTCTGCGTGGTGAGGAACAGCAGGACCATGCCCAGGGCGAAGGACAGAACGCGCCACAGCGGCCAGCGGGCCCGGCCGTCCGGCGTGCGGCGGGCCTGCGCGCATCGCCAGGCGTACAGGCCAGCGGCGAGCAGCATGGGCAGCAGGAACACCGGGTCCACGTGCAGGCGCAGCAGGTCGGCCAGGGTGGGGTTCAGGTCGATGCCGCCCCCGCTGGGCGGGGGGACAGGCCGAAGGGGGGTGGGGGTGCTCATCGGGCGGGGTTCCTGATCACGTACTGCATGTCCTGCGCCACCCGGGCGGTCTGGGGCAGCTGGCTGTAGTCCCACAGCACCCGCAGTTTCCCGGCGGCGTCCACGAGGTACGTGGCGGTGGTGTGGTTCACCTGGTACTCGGCGGCGCTCTTGATGTCGGCTTTCTGGTAGCCCACGCCGTACTGTTTCGCCACGGCGGACAGCGTGGGTTCGGGGATGTTCACGCCGGTGCCCTCACCGAAGTACGTGACGTACTCCTTCAGGCGCTGCGGCGTGTCGCGGTCCGGGTCCACGCTGACCATCAGGATTCTCAGGCGGGCCCGGTCGGCGGGCGGCAGGGTGTCGCGCGCGCGGCTGAGGTTCGCCAGGGACAGCGGGCAGATGTTCGGGCAGTGCGTGAATCCGAAGAAGATCGCGGTGGCCGCGCCCCCCGTCTCGCCGGGCGTGAAGGTCCAGGGCCGGCCGGTGTGGTCGGTGCCGGTCAGGGCGGCCGCCTGCGTGTTCGGGTAGGCGGTGCCGTAGAAGGGGTAGGGGCTGCGCAGCCGCGCCACGCCCCACGCGCCGGCGATCAGCAGCACCACGGCGCTCAGGGCCAGCAGCGCGGACACGTACCAGGGCCGGGGCGCCAGCGCCTCCGGGGTCAGCTCCGGCAGGGGGTCGGGGTGGGGGGTGGTCACGCGGCTCACCTCAGGGTTTCCGGACGGTCGCGGTGACGTTCAGCGTCCGGCCGTCCTTCGCTTTCAGGGTCAGGGTGATCTTCTCACCGGGTTTCAGGGGGCGCTTGAGACCCATCAGCATGAGGTGGTCGCCGGCGGGACCCATGGTCAGGGTGCCGCGGGCGGGCACAGTCAGGGTGGGGACGGTCTTCATGCCGGTCATGGCGCCGGTGCGGGTGGTTTTCATCAACATGACGTGCCCGAACGTGGCGCTGCTCGCGCCGGTCAGCACGACGGCGGTGTTGCCGGGGTTTTTCAGGGTGAGGTGGGCGCTCGTCTCGGTGATGCCGGGCGGCACGGCCACGATGGTTGCCGAGAGGACCGTCAGCGGCAGCTTCGCGGCCGTGGTGCGGGCCGGCGTGACCGCGGGCGCGGCGTGCCCGGTGTGCTGGGCCAGCGCCAGGCCTCCGGCCGTCAGGAGGGCGGCAGCCAGGGCCGCGGCGCGCAGGGGTGAGGTGGAAACAACTGTCAGGTGGGGCATCCGGGAGACCTCGCGGAGGGAAGGCAGGGACAGGAGGGGCGCCCGGGTGGGCGCATCCGGCCAGTGTAGGCGGGCGCGGCGGGCCGGATTGTCCCCGCGTGCCCGGTGCGGCCCCCCGACCCGGGTTCATGGAACAGGTTCCACGCTCAGGGGGTATGGTGGGCACGTCGCCCCCGCCGGTCCCTCAGCGCGCCCGGCGGGAGGCCCCCTGACCGCCGCGTTCCCGCCCCCCTGCCGCCCACCTGCGCGGCCCCCGATCCCGGAGTTCTGTCCTATGAGTGCCTCTTCCCGTCCGCTGCTCCCCTCGCCCACCGGTATCCCTTCTGTGCGGGGCGCACATGCGTAAACCCACCATTCAGGACGTCGCCGTGAAGGCCGGCGTGGGCGTGGGCACGGTCTCCCGCGTCCTGAACAACCACCCGGCGGTGCGCGGCGTGACCCGGGACGCCGTGCTCAAGGCGATCTCGGACCTGGAGTACACGCCCAACCCGCACGCCCGGCGCATCGCGGGCGGCAAGAGCTACACCATCAGCGTGCTGCTGCCGGTCCTGACCACCGAGTTCTACACCCGGCTGCTGGACGGCCTGGAGGCCGCCTTCCAGGAAGCGCGGTACGACGTGGCGATCTTCCCGCTGCTGGACCGCTCGCGTCTAGAACGCTACCTGGGGTCGCACACCCTGGCGTACCAGGCCGACGGGCTGGTCATGGCGACGTACAACCTGCAGGCGCTGTTCCACGAGCACCGGCTGCGCACGCAGCAGCCGACCGTGCTGGTGGACGCCTACGCCGAACACGTGGACTGCGCGTACATGGACAACGTGACCGGCGGCCGCCTGGCCGGGGAGCACGCCGTGAAGGCCCCGGGCCCGATCCACGCGATCTGGGTGGAGACGGAACTGGATCAGCTGTTCCAGACGCGGGTGTTCGAGGACCGCCGCAGCGGCTTCATGGGCGCGCTCGCCGCAGCCGGGCGGGGGCTGGGCCGCGAGTGCGTGTCCAGTTTCGACACGCTGGCGGCCCGCAACACCGCCGCTCAGCTGCTCGATGCCGTGCAGGCCGAGCCGGGGGGCGTGCCGTGCACGGTGTTCGCGTCCGCGGACCTGCTGGCCGGCGCGCTGCTGGACGAGATGGCCGTCCGGGGCCTGCAGCCGGGCGTGGACGTGCGGGTGATCGGCTTCGACAACCAGCCGTGGGCGGCGGCGCGCGGAATCACCACGCTGCACCAGCCGGTGGAGAGCATGGGGTACGAGGCGGCCACGCTGCTGCTCACGCGCCTGAACGGGTACCGCGGCCCGGCCCGCGCGCGGCGGTTCGAGCCGAGCCTGATCGTGCGCGGCAGCGCCTGACCGAACTAGACGCGGGCGCGCAGGCCGATCAGCAGCCCGGCCGTGAACGCCCCCGCGAAGGGCAGGTTGGCGGTCAGGACGCGGCCCAGCCACTGCGCGCCCTGCTCGCCGCCCTGCCGCAGCCACGGCTCGGTGAGGGCCTGGAGTTTCAGCCAGTTCACGCTGACCAGCTCGAAGTACGCCATGACCTGAATGGCGATGAACAGCACGCCCACCACGACCAGCACCACCCGCCCGATCCATTTCAGGGCCAGGCCCGTCGCGAAGCCCAGCAGCGCGCCCACGCTCAGGTCCGGCAGCACCGGCCCCAGGGCGTCCATCAGGCCGGCCGCGGCGGGCGCGGCCTCGGGCGTGGGGGTGGGGGGCGGGGCCGTCAAAGCAGGCGCATGGTAGTGCATCCCCGCGCAGGGTGGGGCCGGGGGGACCTCAGCCAATATGCTGACGATTTCATGAGCGTACTTGGTATCGTGGGGGGGTCGTGACCCCGCTTTCCGATCCTCCCCCGGTGAATCCGCACGGGCCTGAACTGGCGCAGGACCCCCTGACGTCCGTGCCGGACGCCGCGCCGCCGGACGTCATCACGCCCGACCTGTACGCGCGGCTGCTGGGCGGCGAGGAACAGGCGTGGTTCGAGTTCGTGCAGGCCTACGAGGGCCGCATGTACGGTTACCTGTACCGCCTGGAAGGCAACAGCGAGGACGCCCTGGACCTCACCCAGGAGGTCTTCTACCGCGCGTGGCGCAGCTTCCGCACCTTCCGGGCCGGGGAGCGGGTGCTGCCGTGGCTGTACCAGGTGGCGCGCAACACACAGATCGAATCCCACCGCCGCAAGCAGCTGCAGCGCTTCAGTCTGGAGGAGGCGCGGGAGGACGTGGGCTTCGAGGTGACGAGCACCGCCGCGTCCCCGGTGGCGCGGGCCGAGAGCGCCGACGCGCAGGACCGGGTGCAGCGGGCGCTGCTGCAACTCCCGGAGGAATACCGCGAGGCGGTGGTGCTGCGCTTCGTGGAGGACCTGACCTACGACGAGATCGCGCAGGTGCAGGGCGTGGCGGTCGGCACCGCGAAAAGCCGGGTGTTCCGCGCCAAGGAGCAGCTCGCGGCGCTGCTCTCTGGCGTGGCCGACCTGCACTGAGCCCCCTGCGCGGTGCCGAGCGGTGACGGGTTTCTGATGTTGCCGACCACCTCACGGTGCGCGGCGCCGCCGGCCCGCTAGGCTGGGGCGTGATGTCAAGGCGCCGAGCCGCTCCCCTCCTGACCCTGGCCCTGGCCGCCCTGCCGTGGGACGTGCTCGCGCAGACCGGCACGACCACCACGTCCTTCCGCATCGGTTACCAGGCCGACGGGGCGCTGCAGGCGCCGCTCTCCGTGACGTTTTACGCTGCGGCCCCGGCCGAGTACCGCATCCAGTGGGATTTCGGGGACGGCACGGGTGCCCAGGGCCCGGCGCAGGCGCACGTGTACTACCGCCCCGGCACGTACGAGGTGGGCGTGACGCTGCTGGACGCCCGGGGCCGCGTGGCCGGGCAGTCCAGCCTGAAGGTGAACGTGGTGACCAACGGCCCGGAACGCGCCGAACTGACCCTGCTGCCCGGCCGGGGCCAGCTGCGCGTGAGCGGCCAGGGCAGCGTGGTGTACGCCCCGGCCGCCCCGCAACTCACGGTGAACGGGCAGGCGGTCGCGGCCGGGGCGGCCACGCGCGTCGGGAACGGGCGGGTCACGGTACAGTCCAGCGTGCGGTCCTCGGCGGGCACGCTGCTGTCCAAGTCCGTGCAGTTCACCATGGCGGACCTGGGCGGCAGCGCGCCCTTCGAGCTGGAGGTCCTGCGCCTGACCAACCAGGCCCGCGCCGGCGGCTGGAACTGCCAGACGCTGAAACCCGGCGGGCGGGCCCTGGCGCCGCTGAGGCAGGACGCCGCGCTGGACGAGGCGGCGCTCGCCCAGTCGGCCGGCATGGCCCTGGCCGGGTACTTCGCGCACGAGAGCGCCCTGGACGGCAGCACGCCCCTGCGGCGCGCCCAGGCGACCGGCGCGCGGTTCCAGGTGGTCGCGGAGAACATCGCGGCCGGGCAGGAGACGCCCCAGGAGGTCGTGACCGGGTGGCTGCGCAGCCCCGGGCACTGCAAGAACATCATGGGCGACTTCACGCGGATCGGGCTGTCGTTCGTGAACCGGCCGGGCACGAAGTACGTGCGGTACTGGACGCAGGTGTTCGCGCAGCCCTGAGCGGCTTCAGTCGGTGCGGGCCCGTTCGGTCAGCAGCGGGGACGGCTGGCCGAGGATCAGCGTGGCGATCAGCCCGCCGCCCTGCGCGTTTCGTAGGGTGACGTCCCCGCCGTGCGCGCGGGCGTAGCGCCGGACCAGCGACAGGCCCAGGCCCTGCCCCTCGGCCAGCCCGCGGGGCCCGCGTTCGTACGGCAGGAACAGCTGCTCGTGCAGGCTCTCGCGGATGCCCTCGCCGTAATCGCGCACGCTCACCTCGGGGTGGCCGTCCAGTTCGTACAGGGTCACGTCCACGCGACCGGTGGTGTACTTCAGGGCGTTTTCCAGCAGGTTCTCGATCAGCTGCTGCACCCGGTGCGCGTCCACCGGCCAGAACAGCGGCGTGGGGGGCGTGGTGATGCTCACCCGCGGCTGGGACAGCGAGCGCACCAGCACGCCCAGGTCCACGTGCTGCACGCGCAGGGTCACGTCCAGGTACAGGTCGTGCAGACGGGTCAGGTCGGCCCGCTGGCTGAGCTGCATCACGCTGTCGTCGATCAGGTCCAGCAGTTCACCCTGCCGCTCGCCCGGCGCGGTGCGCAGCAGGTCGGTGGCGAGCAGCAGGCGCTGCAGCGGGCGGCGCAGCTCATGGTTGGCGAGGCTGAGCGCCTGCCGCTGCCGGGTTTCGCGCCGGGTGCGGCGTTCGCGTTCGGCGCGCCACATCACCAGGGCGCGGACGGTGAGCAGCATGCTGAACAGCGCGGTCAGGAAGGCCGTGATGAGCAGCGCACGCTGGAGGGCGAGCAGGGCGGCGCGGGTGTCCGTCTCGACCACCCGGGCGTACTGCAGGGCCTGCGAGTTCAGGCGCAGCGCGGCGTTCAGGGCCTGCCGGGCGCCGTCAGGGCTGTGGGCCGCCAGGGCCGCCTGCACGTCCAGCAGCCGCATGTCGCCCTCGGCTTCGACGGCGGGCAGCTGCGTAAAGTTCTGTGCCCGGAGAGAGCTGTCCACGGCCCTCTGGTAGGCCTCCTCCTGGCTCTCGGCGGTGCGTGTGGGGTCCTGCAGTGCGAGGTAGTAGGCCTGGACGTCCTGCACGAGGCTCTGGTAGCTGTTGGCCTGCCAGTTGCTTTCCCGTTCGATCAGGGTGCGGTAGGCGGGCTGCGTGGCGTTGAGCAGCAGGGTCACGCTCAGGGCGGCCGGGGCGAGCAGCAGCAGCAGTTCCCGCTGGTAGATGCGGCGCGGCACGGCGCGCAGCATGCTCCGCAGGTTGGTGAGGGACCGGAGGGGACGGATGACCATAACGGGGCGGGGACAGCGCCCCCTCACTCTAGTGCAGGGGGCCTGAGCGCGGGGGCCCGGCGTGCCTGAACGGCAGATGAGGGAAGCGCGCGGGTTTCTGACGGGGCGGGTCAGGCGCCCATCATGTGACGCACGCACACTTCAGGCATGAAACAGCTCAAGCATGGCTTCCTTCCCCTGACCGTCACGCTGGCCGCCGTGAGCGCCTCGCTGCTCGGCGCGGCGCACGCGGCCGGCCCGGTCCTGAGCGCGCAGAGCATCATCGTGAACCCCACGCCCAGCCCCGTGAACGTGCGCGTCTGGACCGACCGGGACCGCACCGGCACGGCCACGCCCAACTACCTGCCCGGCGAGAAGATCCGCCTGTACACCAGCGTGTCGCAGGACAGCTACGTGTACCTGTTCAACGTGGACCCGAACGGCAAGGTGGACCTGATCCTGCCCAACCGCTTCCAGGGCGGCGGCAACTTCATCAAGGCGAACACCACCAAGGTGTTCCCGGACGGGAACGACCCCTTCACCTTCGACATCGCCGCGCCGTACGGCGTGAACAAGGTCCTGGCGCTGGCCAGCCGCACGCCGCTGAACATCGACCAGATCGCCAGCTTCAAGAGCCAGCAGAGCAGCTTCGCCAGCGTGAGCGTGCAGGGCCAGGGCCAGCTCGCCCAGGCGCTGAGCATCGTGGTCCGCCCGGTGGACCAGACCACCTGGGACAGCGCGGTCGCGTACTACAACGTCGCCCAGATGCGCGCCTCGGCCCAGCCGGTGCAGCCGGTCAGCCCCATCGTGACCACGCCGCCCCGCACCGCGCAGGCCCTGAGTGTGACGGTCACGCCCGCCAACCCCTGGGGCACCGCGAAGAAGTGGGAGACGGTCACCGACACCCGCATCCCCATGGCGACCCTGCACGCCGATTACGTGAAGCGCCTGCAGGCCGAGGGGTACGTGCTGACGGGCACCAAGCGCAGCGGGAACAAGATCGAGTCGAAGTTCACGAAGGCCGGCGGCGGGAAGGCCGAATTGAGCCTGAAGCAGAAGGGCAACCGCATCGAGATCGAACTCGAACGCAAGTAACGCCGCAAAAATCAGCCGATCAGGGGCCGCCACGTGGCGGCCCTTTGACGTGCGTGTCCGGCCAGCCGGGCACCCCGGCGTGCGGGGCGGGGCGGGTCTGGTACGCTGGGGGCCGTTCCTATGCCGAGGATCAGTCCTTGCCTGCCCCGCGCCCTGCCTGCCTGCCCCGGCCTTTGCCGGGCGGCGCGGGCGGGTGCGGCGTCCCGGCTGATGAATCAGCGCCGCGCGCCCTGAGTGACCGTGTGCCCTCCCGGACCGGTCGGGCGTGCCCGCATGGGGTCCGGGGTGGGCCGCGTCCACCGGGGCGCTGACCTTGCCGACCATCCCCCATTCCAGACGGTGTTCCCGTGAGTCCTGTGGAGGCCCCATGACCCGCAAGAAGACGAGTAAGACCCCCGCGCCCGACGCGCCCGCACCTGCCCCTGACGCCTTCCAGGCTTCGGCGGCGGCGTACGACGCGGCCGGGGACATGTTCCAGATTCTCGCGCCGGACGGCACGGTCGTCCGCCCGGAGGCGCTGCCCAGCCCGGAGCAGCGCGTGCACCTGTACCGGCAGATGCGCCGCGCCCGGCAGTTCGACGAGCGCGGCTGGGTGCTGTACCGCCAGGGCCGCCTGGGCGTGTTTCCGCCCTTCGGGGGCATGGAGGCCAGCCAGTGTGGCACGGCCGCCGCGCTCACCAGCGACGACTGGCTGTTCCCCACGTACCGCGACACCGGCGCCGCCCTGACGCTGGGCCTGCCGATCGCGCGGACGCTGGCGTACTGGCGCACCAGCCCGCACGGGTGGGCCATGCCGGAGAACCTGAAGGTGCTGCCCTTCTACATTCCCATCGCCACGCAGTACCCGCACGCGGTGGGGGCGGCACTGGCCGAGGCCCGGAAGGGCACGAAGAACGTCGCCATGGCGTTCATCGGGGACGGCGGCAGCAGCGAGGGGGACTTCCACGAGGCGCTGAACTTCGCCGGGGCCCTGAACGCGCCGTGCGTGTTCATCCTGCAGAACAACGGCTGGGCAATCAGCGTGCCCACCAGCACCCAGACGAAGGCCACCAACCTCAGCAAACGCGCCGAGGGCTACGGCATTCCCGGCGTGCGTGTGGACGGCAACGACGTCCTGGCCACCTGGCACGTGACGAACGAGGCCGTGCAGCGCGCCCGGCAGGGCGGCGGCCCCACCTTGATCGAGACCGTCACGTACCGCGTGAAGCCGCACACCGTCGCGGACGACCCCAGCCGTTACCGCACCGAGGAAGAGACCGCGAAGTGGACCGAGAAGGACCCCGTGGTGCGCCTGCAACAGCACCTGCTGAAAGAAGGCATCCTGACCGAGGAGCAGGACGCCGCGCTGCTGGCCGAGGTCGCCGCGGAGTTCGAGGAGGCGCTGAAGGAAGCCGACGCGTACCCCGACCCCACCCCGGCGGAGATTCTGGATCACGTGTTCGCGGAGCCCACCCCGAACCTCGTGAAGCAGCGGGCGCAGATTCTCGCGGAGGTGGACGCATGACGGCCGTGGCAGGCAGGAAGACGATGACGATGGTCGCGGCCATCAACGACGCGCTGGACATCGCGCTGACCCAGGACCCCGCGGTGCACATCTTCGGGGAGGACGTGGGCGTGATGGGCGGCGTGTTCCGCGCCACCGACGGCCTGCAGGCCAGGCACGGCGTGGCGCGCGTGTTCGACACCCCGCTGGCCGAGGCGAGCATCGTGGGGATGGGCATCGGGATGGGTCTGGCGGGCCTGAAACCGGTCGCGGAGATCCAGTTCGCGGGGTTCCTGTACCCGGCGCTGGACCAGATCCTGTCGCACCTGGGCCGCTACCGGCACCGCACCCGCAGCCGCTACCACCTGCCCATGGTGGTCCGCGCGCCGTACGGCGGCGGGGTGCACACGCCCGAGCAGCACGCCGACAGCCCCGAGGCGATCCTGGCGCACACGCCGGGCGTGAAGGTCGTGATTCCCAGCACGCCGGCGGACGCCAAGGGCCTGCTGCTCGCGGCGATCGCGGACCCGGACCCGGTGTTCTTCTTCGAGGCGATCAAGCTGTACCGCAGCGTGAAGGAAGAGGTGCAGGAGGGGCACTACACCCTGCCGATCGGCAAGGCGCGGATCGTGACGCCGGGCGACGACGTGACGGTGGTCTGCTACGGCGGCATGGTGGAGGTCGCCACGCGCGCCGCCGAAGCCGCGCGGCAGGCGGGCATCGGGGTGGAGGTCATCGACCTGCGCAGCCTCGTGCCGCTGGACACCGACACCATCCTGAGCAGCGTGGAGAAGACCGGGCGCGTGGTGATCGTGTCCGAGGCGCCGCGCACGAGCGGGTTCCACAGCGAGATCGCGGCGATCATCGCGGAGGAGGCCATCGAGTTCCTGCACGCGCCGGTCGTCCGCGTGACCGGCTTCGACGCGCCGTACCCGCCCTTTACCGCCATCGAGGACGTGTACCGCCCGAACCCGGTGCGGGTGGCGAAGGCCATCCGGCAGGTCATGGCCTACTGACGCCGGGCAATGGGCGCTGAGGTCACGGTTGCACCTCAGTGCCGGATCATGAAGGCGGAACAGCATGAGGGTGATGCTGTTCCGCCTTTCCCTGTCCCTTCTGACCGGCCTGCTGCTGGGGGCCGCCGCGCCCGCGCAGGGGGCGGCGCTGCCAGCGCAGGCCAGCGTGGGCACCGTGCGGCACGAGTACCAGCGGCTGAACAACTGCGGGCCGGTCACGGTGGGCATGGCCCTGAACCGCTGGGGCAGCACCCTCACCCAGTACGACATCGCCCCGAAGCTCAAGAGCGGCGCCGGGGACGTGAACGTCTCCCCGGACGAACTCGCGGCGTTCGCGCGGGCCCGGGGGTTCCGCGCGCACCTGGGCACCGCCGGCAGCCGCACGCTGCTCCGGACCCTGCTGGCCGCCGGGGTTCCGGTGATCGTGGAGACGTGGTTCATCACGCCGGACAGCGGCGGCATGGGTCACTACCGCCTGCTGACCGGGTACGACGACCGCGCCGGGCACTTCACGGCCCTGGACTCGTACCTGGGCCGCCTGACCGTGCCGTACGCGAAGCTGGAGGGCTGGTGGCGGTCCTTCGGGGGCACGTACGTGGTCGTGTACCCGCCCGCCCGGGAGGCGCAGGTGCGCTCGGCGCTGGGCTGGCGGGCCGAACCGGGCCGGGAGAAGGCCTGGGCGCTGGAGCAGGCCCTGGCGGACGTGCGGGTGCGGCCGGACCCCCTGGCGTGGCTGAACCTGGGGCACGCGACCCTGGCC
>JAANMV010000527.1_pt1 | contig 47155 bp, 33 predicted proteins | sample 7279661 | NCBI WGS metagenome assembly JAANMV01 (sample SAMN14094540, study PRJNA606508) | bioreactor metagenome | isolation source: A lab-scale SPAN reactor treating ammonium-rich wastewater day 121 | place: Ireland: Galway | collected 2017-05-16
CCTCGACCGCTTCCGCACGGCCGACGACCTCGAGCGCGAGATCCGGGGCCTCGAGAAACAGATGCGCGAGGCGGCGAAGAACCTGGAGTTCGAGAAGGCGGCGGAACTGCGCGACCACATCAAGGCGCTGCGCGAGCGCTCCTTCTCGCTGTGAAGCCCGGGGTTGGATCCGGGGCCGATTCCATGTTGAGCTAGCGGCCGTGAGCGACGACTCCTCCGAGCTGCCGACCGGGACCGCGCCGCGGCCGCGTGAGACGCCGCATTCGCCCACCCCGGGGCCGCGCACGCCCGCGTCGGGCAGCGCCGTGCCGCGGCACATGTCGCGGGCGGCCGACGCGCCCTCCGACCGCTTCCATCCGGGCCAGCTCCTCGCCGACCGCTACCGGATCGTCGGGCCGCTCGGCCGCGGCGGGATGGGCGAGGTGTGGCGCGCCGACGACCTGCGGCTCGGCCAGCCGGTCGCGCTCAAGTTCCTGCCCGAGGCGCTCGTCCACGACCCCGAACGGCTGGCCCGCTTCTACGGCGAGGTGCGGGTCGCGCGCGAGATCGCCCACCCGGCGGTGTGCCGGGTCCACGACATCGGCGACCTCGAGGGGCAGCCGTTCCTCTCGATGGAGTACGTCGACGGCGAGAACCTGGCGGCGCTGTCGCGGCGGATCGGGCGGCTGCCGGGGGAGAAGGCGCTGGAGATCGCCCGCCAGGTGTGTGCCGGGCTGGCGGCCGCCCACGACAAGGGCATCCTCCACCGCGACCTCAAGCCCGACAACATCATGCTCGACGGCCGCGGCAAGGCGCGGCTGACCGACTTCGGCCTGGCCGCCTTCGCGGGCGGCGTCGACGGCCACGAGGTGCGCTCCGGGTCGCCGGCGTACATGGCGCCCGAGCAACTCGCGGGACGCGAAGTGACGGTGCGCAGCGACCTCTACGCGCTGGGCCTCGTGCTCTACGAGCTGTTCACCGGGCGTCGCGCCTTCGACGGGCGCAGCTACACCGAGCTGGCGCGCCAGCACCAGGAGGACGTGCCGCCGCTGCCCTCGACGCTGACGCCGGACATCGACCCGGCAGTCGAGCGGGTGATCCTGCGCTGCCTCGAGAAGGACCCGGCGCGCCGGCCGGCTTCGGCGCTGTGGGTGTCGGCGTCGCTGCCCGGCGGCGACCCGCTGGCCGACGCGCTGGCGGCGGGACAGACGCCGTCGCCCGAGATGGTGGCCGCGGCCGGCGGGACCGAAGCGCTGGCGCCGGGCCGCGCCTGGGCGCTGTTCGCGGTCACGGTGCTGTGCGGGCTCGGCGCGCTGGCGCTGGGGCTGCCGCGCCACGTGCAGAACCAGGTGCCGTTCGCGCTGGCGCCAGCCGTGCTCGAGGACCGCGCCGTCTCGGCCCTGCGCGAGCTGGGCCACGCGGCTCCCGCTGTCGACTCCGCGACCGGCCTCGCCCTCGACGTCGACCAGGTGCGCTGGATCGATCAGCGCGAGGAGCCCGACCGCTGGGAGCGCATCCGCGCGGGGCGCCCGCCGTTCGTCAGCTTCTGGTACCGGCAGAGCCCGCGCTCGCTGGTCTCCACCGCCCCGAGCGGGCGGGTGTTCTGGGGCAACCCGCCGATCCTGGTCAGCGGCATGGCGGGGATCGAGCTGGACATGGAAGGCCGGCCGGTCGAGTACTACTCGGTGCCGCCGCAGCTCGAGGACGAGGAGGTCGCGGCGCAGCCCCCGGCGGAGCCCGACTGGAACGCCGTGTTCCGGGTCGCGGGCCTGGACCCCTCCCTCTTCCGGCCGGCGACGCCGCGCTGGACACCGGCCTTCGACGTCGACCGGCGGGCGGCCTTCGTCGGCCACCTCGCCGAGCGGCCCGACCTCGAGGTGCGCCTCGAGGCGGCGGGGCATCGCGGGCGGGTGGTGTGGTTCCAGACGATCGCACCGTGGACGCGGGCGGAGCGCCAGCAGGTGTTCGAGCGCTCGCAGGCCCAGCGCCGGTCCAGCACGCTCGGCATCGCGCTGTTCGTGGGCGTGCTCGGGGCGGCAGGGCTGCTCGCGTTCCGCCACCTGCGCAGCGGCCGCGGCGACCGCCGGGGGGCGGCGCGCCTGGGCTGGGCCGCGCTGCTCGCGATGCTCGTCGACTGGGCGCTCGTCGCCGACCACGTGCCCGACATCAACCAGGAGCTCTGGCTGCTGTTCATCGGCACGGCGTGGGGACTGCTGGCGGCGGCGGCGCTGTGGGTGCTCTACATCGCCGTCGAGCCCTCCCTCCGGCGGCGCTGGCCGCACGTGCTGATCTCCTGGACGCGGCTGCTGGCGGGCGGCTGGCGCGACCCGCTGGTGGGCCGCCACGTGCTCTACGGCCTCGCGACCGGCGCGGCCTTCGCGCTGGCCTTCATGGGCGTTCTCGCGCTGCGCGAGCTGCTGGGCCTGGCCCCGCTGGGCCCGCAGTCGTTCGGGCTCGACGCGCTGATGGGCCCCGGGCTGCTGCTCGACGCGCTGCTCGACCGCGCGCTCGACTCGGTGGCGATGGCGCTGGGCCTGATCCTGCTGCTGTTCCTGCTGCGGTCCGTGCTGCGCAGCGACCTGCGCGCGGCGGTGGTGGCGTCCGTCCTGTTCGGCCTCCAGCCCGCGCTCCAGATCGGCTCCAACCTGCCGCTGATGCTGCTGCTGATGGCCGCGGTGATGGCGGTGCCGATCTTCGTGCTGATGCGCTTCGGCCTGGTCGCGCTCGCCGCCAACATGATCTGCTTCGGCGTGCTGCTCGAGTTCCCGCTGGTTCTGTCGCCCGGGCACTGGGCGTTCCCGGGCTCCGCCTTCGTCGTGGCGCTGCTGCTGGCCGTGGCCGCCTGGGCGCTGCGTACCGCCGTCGGACCGCAGGCGCTGTTCGGCGGCGAGGTGTTCGGGGACTGAACGGCCGCGCGTCCCGCCCGAGGTCGACTTTTCGAAGAGAGGTTCTCCGATGAACGACGATCGCCCCCGCTCGCTGCCCCGCCGCGTCTTCTCGGCCCTCGGCCGCGCGCTCGACCAGTCGCGCCGCCTGTTCGTCAACCTGCTGTTCCTGGCACTCGTGATCGGCGCCGTCGTCGCCGCCGTGGCCGGCGGGCCGAAGGTCGAGAAGGGGGCCGCGCTGGTGGTCGCGCCGAAAGGCGAGATCGTCGAGCAGCTCACCGCGCGTTCGCCGCAGGACCTGGTGGCCGGCCTCGCGGGTGGCGGCGGGCCGCAGACGCTGCTGCGCGACGTGCTCGACGTGCTGGCCGCGGCGAAGGACGACGAGCGCATCTCCGCGGTCTACCTGGACCTCGACGAGATGGGCGGGGCGGGGATGACCGTCCTGCAGGACGTCGCGGCCGCGCTCCAGGATGTCCGCAAGTCCGGCAAGAAGGTGATCGCCGCCGGCGACGTGTTCGACATGCGCCGCTACTACGTCGCCGCCCACGCCGACGAGGTGCTGCTCGACCCCGAGGGCATGGTGCTGATCGAGGGCTTCGGCCGCTACCGCACCTATTACCGCGACGCGATCGACCGCCTCGGCGTCACCTGGAACGTGTTCCGGGTCGGCGAGTACAAGTCCGCCGTGGAGCCCTACCTGCGCAACGACATGTCGCCCGAGGCGAAGGAGGCCGACCTGGAGTGGATGGGCGACATCTGGCGGGCCTACCTCGCCGGCGTCGCCCGCGCCCGCAAGACGACGCCCGAGGCGCTCGCGGCCTTCGTCGAGCAGCTCCCCGCGCGACTGAAGGCGGCGGGCGGCGATCCCGGCAAGATGGCGCTGGACGCGAAGCTGGTGGACCGTCTGGCCTCGCGCGACGAGGTGCGGGCGCGGATGATCCAGCTCGCCGGCAAGGACGAGAAGACGAAGTCGTTCAGGCAGGTGTCGATGGCGACCTACCTCGAGGCGCTGGGCGACGACCGCCCCAGCACGAAGGGCGAAGGCGACGCGGTCGCGGTGGTGGTCGCGAAGGGCTCGATCGTCGACGGCAAGGCCGCGCCCGGGCGCATCGGCGGCGACTCGACGGCCGAGCTGATCCGCACGGCGCGCGAGGACGAGAAGGTGAAGGCGATCGTGCTGCGCGTCGACAGCGGCGGCGGCAGCGCGTTCGCGTCCGAGGTGATCCGACGCGAGTTGCAGCTCGCGCGCGACGCGAAGAAGCCCGTGGTCGTGTCGATGGGCTCGGTCGCCGCCTCGGGCGGCTACTGGATCGCGACGTCGTCCGACGAGATCTGGGCCAGCGCCGAGACGATCACCGGCTCGATCGGCATCTTCGGCATGTTCCCAACGTTCGAGAAGCCGCTCTCGAAGCACCTCGGCATGCGCGTCGACGGCGTCGGCACGGCGCCGTGGGCGGGCGTCCGCCTCGACCGCGCGCTGCCGGCGGAGGCGGGCGAGGCTCTGCAGGTGGTGATCGACCGTGGCTACGAGGAGTTCCTCGAGCGGGTGGGCAAGGCCCGCAAGATGACCCGCGACGAGGTCGACAAGGTCGCCCGCGGCCGGGTCTGGAGCGGGGCCGACGCGAAGGACCGCGGCCTGGTCGACAAGCTGGGCGGCCTGTCCGACGCGATCGCCTCGGCGGCGCAGAAGGCGAAGCTGGGCGACAAGTACCGGGTGACGTACGTGGAGAAGGAGCGCTCGCTGCGCGAGAAGCTGATGGCGGGCTTCTCGGCCCGCGCCTCGCGCCTCGCCGCGCGCTTCGGGTACACGCTGGTCCCGGCGGAAGACGCGCCCGGCGGCCCGGCCGAGGCCGTGCTGCGCGCGGTCGCCCGCGAGGCGGACGAGTTGGCGGCCTGGAACGACCCGCGCGGGGTCTACGCCCACTGCCTCTGCGAACTGCGGTGAGGCGACCGTTGGTCATCCAATCAATTCGTTAGAGCACCATCGATCCAACCCGTCGTTCGGCGCCTCCGGCGCGTTGGAGTCGCGCTGCGGCTGTTCTCGCGAATCGGCCGCGAACGCGTGACATTCGTGTGGCATTCGGATTGCTTTCCTGTTCTGCACGTTCCCCACACAGTGTTTCTGCCTATAGAGTCCGGAAACGGACAGGAAAGGAAATGTCTATGCAGGGTTGCGTACTTACCCCGCTGAGGCGGTGGGCCGGTGCGTTCCTGGTCGGGTTGCTGGCCGCCGTGCCGGCCCATCCCCAGGCAACAACCGGCGAGGTCACGGGCCGCATCCTGGATTCGGCCGGGGCCGCGGTCCCCGGCGCCACGGTGACGGCGCAGAACGAGGCCACCGGCCTGTCGCGCAACACGGTCAGCACCGGCGGCGGCGATTACACGCTCAGCCTGCTGCCCCCCGGCCGCTACACCCTGACCGCCGAGCTGACGGGCTTCAAGAAGGTCGTGCGCAAGGGCGTGGCCGTCAACGTCGGCACCCGCGTCACGGTCGCCTTCGAACTCTCCGTGGGCGACCTCAGCGAGGCGATCGAGGTCGTCTCGGAGCAGCCGTTGATCGAGACCACCAAGTCCGACATCTCGGGCGTCGTCACGCCGCGCGAGATCCAGAACCTGCCGCTGCTGAACCGCACCTTCGCGGGCCTGTCGATCATCATGCCGGAGGCGCGGCCGGTCGGGAACTTCGACCCGACCAAGACCCGCATCGGCAACTTCGCGATGAGCGGCGGCGACGGCCGCCAGCTCGACGTCAACGTCGACGGCGGCGACAACAAGGACAACGTGGTGGGCTCGCTGATCCAGAACTTCGCCTACGAGTCGATCCAGGAGTTCCAGGTCCTGCAGCACCGCTGGACGGCCGAGGCCGGCCGCGCCGTCGGTGGCGTCGTCAACGTGGTCAGCAAGTCGGGCACCAACCAGCTCAAGGGCTCGCTGTTCGGCTCGTACCGCAGCCAGGACACGCGGGCGATGGACTTCTTCGAGAAGCAGCGCAAGGCGCAGAACTCCGCCTTCGAGAAGGCGCAGTTCGAGCGCGAGGAGTACGGCGGCTCGATCGGAGGCCCGCTGGTCAAGGACAAGCTGTTCTTCTTCGCGGCACTCGAGAAGTTCAAGGAGACCTCGAACAACGTGCCGACGGTGGCCTCGCTCACCCAGCTCCGCGCGATCCCGAACTCGCAGGCCGTGGACCAGATCCCGACGCCCTACGACGACACGCTGCTGACCGTGAAGGTCGACTGGCAGCCCTCGTCGAACCACTCGCTGTTCGCCCGCTACGCGTACCAGGACCAGAGCTCGCCCAACGACCAGATCGCGGTGCCGGCGGCGTCGGACCTCAACAACGGCAACAGCAACAACACGACCAACCACGACCTGGTGGTGAGCCACTCGTGGACGTTCGCGTCGAACAAGCTCAACACGTTCGCGTTCCACTTCCAGGACTTCGCCAACGAGATCCTGCCCAACGTGACCGGCGTCCCGCTGATGCAGTTCCCCAGCGTGGCCACGGGCCCGAACGCGAACACCCCGCAGCAGACGCTGTCGCGCAAGTATCAGTTCCGCAACGACCTGACCTGGCAGACCAGCCGCCACGGCATGAAGTTCGGGGTCAACTACATCAAGACCGACCTCGGCGGCTACTTCTACTTCGGCGCCTCGGGCTACACGGTGGCCTGGTTCGACGACCCGGTGACGATTTCCACCAACCGCACGCGCTACCCGCAGGGCTTCCAGACGCCCGGCGCAGTGCGCAACATCCAGTTCGCGGCCGGCGAGGCCAGCCACGTGCAGACCATCCACCAGCTCGCCTTCTACGCGCAGGACGACTGGCGCGTGAACGACAAGCTGACCCTCAACCTGGGCCTGCGCTGGGACGCCAACATCGGCAACCTGCCCGACCAGACCACCAACCGCACGATCGAGATCCTGCGCCAGCTCGACGACCCGCTGGCCCGCAGGCTGACCTCCGACAACGACGCGCTCGCCCGCAGCACGCCGGGCTACAAGCAGTTCCAGCCGCGGCTCGGGTTCGCCTACGACCTGAAGGGCGACGGCAAGTCGGTGGTGCGCGGCGGGTACGGGATCTTCTACGACCAGATCTTCCAGAACCTGACGCTGTTCTCGCTTTCGCAGAGCGGGCCCGAGATCTTCTCGACGCTGCTGAACCTGACCAACTCCTCCGTCGGCGTCGGCCAGCTCGCCAACTACCGCTTCGGCGTCGACCCGCTGCCGGCGCCGCCGCCGCCGAACTACGCAGTCCTGCCGACCGGAGCCTTCGGCCGCATCAACGATCCCGAGGCCATGGAGCCGTACGTCCACAAGTTCTCGATCGGCTTCCAGAAGGCGCTGGGCGAGCGCTGGTCGGTCTCCTCCGACTACGTGCACACCGAGGGCCGCCAGGAGCCGCGCTACCAGGTGATCAACCCGCGCATCGAGAACGTGTGCAACCCGGCCTACCCGGGCGCCAACCCGAGCGATCCGCGCTGCGTGCGCGGCATCAACTCGCGCTACTTCGACCGCGCGTTCGTCGCCGCCGGCCTGCCGGCCAACCGGCTCGAGCAGATCAACATGTTCGCCACCAACAACGAGTCGAAGTTCGACAGCCTGACGACGACGCTCAAGGGCCGCATCGGCCGCAGCAGCATGAGCCTCAGCTACGTGCTGGCCAGCTCGCGTTCGTGGGGCGGCCAGCCGACGGCCTCCTACAGCGGCAACGGCATCGCGATCGCCCCCGACCTGCAGTTCAAGGAAGGAGAGTGGGGCCCGACCCGCCTCGACGAACGCCACCGCATCGTGCTCTCCGGCGTGATCGAGCTGCCGTACGACTTCCAGCTCGCGCCGGTCTTCCAGTACGCGAGCTCGCGGCCGTACTCGCTCAACACGGGCTTCGACATCGACGGCGACGGGCAGGCGACGATCGACCGCATCTGCGCCAGCGCCAGCGTCGACGCCGTGTTCGCCGCCCGCGGCAACACGACCGCGCTGCGCGCGCTCAACCCGGCCGGCTGCCAGCAGGTCCAGGTCAACTCCCAGCGCGGCGGCTTCGTGGTACTGGCCGACGGCACCATCGAGGAGCGCTCGGGCCGCTACCTGAACCTCGACGTGCGGGTCAGCAAGGGCTTCAGCCTCGGTGACCGCGTCAAGCTCAAGGCCTACGCCGACCTCTACAACCTGCTCAACACGGAGAACCTGTACTTCGGCAGCAACGGCCGGCTCGGGCTCTCGGTGGCGACGGCCGCCGGCACCTTCATGCAGGCGTCGTCGCTGTACGGCCCGGGCTTCGGCCCGCCGGTCGGCCGGCCGTTCACGGCCGTCTTCGGCGCCCGCCTGGACTTCTAGGGCGCGAGCAGCGTGCGCACCGGCGGCGTCGGTCCCTGCTGGGGGCCGGCGCCGCCGTCGTCGTTCAGAGCAGCGAGTCGGGGCGCTTGCGGATCAGGGACAGGAACTCGTTGCGGGTGCCGCGGTCCTCGCGGAACACGCCGCGCATGCAGGACGTCACGGCCACCGAGTTCTGCTTCTCGACGCCGCGCATCAGCATGCAGAAGTGCATCGCCTCGATGACGACGGCGACGCCCTTCGGCCGCACGACCTCCTCGATCGCCTCCGCGATCTGGACCGTGAGCCGCTCCTGAACCTGCAGCCGCCGCGCGAACATGTCGACCAGGCGCGGCACCTTGGACAGCCCCATCACCTTGCCGTCGGGGATGTACGCGACGTGGGCCTTGCCGAAGAACGGCAGCATGTGGTGCTCGCACATGCTGTACATGTCGACGTCCTTGACCACGACCATCTCGTCGTAGGAGACGGTGAACAGCGCCTCGTTGAGCAGCGCCACCGGGTCCTCGGCGTAACCCTTGGTCAGGAAGCGCAGCGACTTCTCGACGCGCTCCGGCGTCTTCAGCAGCCCCTCGCGCTCCGGGTCCTCGCCGAGCCCGGCGAGGATCGCCTTGACGTGGTCGTGGATCGGCTTCATCGCACCTCCGTCAGTCGCGCACCGGCAGCGCCCGCTTGCCGGCGAACGGGATCGGCGTCGGCCGCTTGGTCACCGCGCAGTGCTGGCAGATCGGCTCGCCGGAGGCCGGGTCGTCCCAGCTCCGGTTGCGCTGCGCCGCGCGCAGGCGGTCGAAGTTGGCGCTCTTCCACACCTCGCGGATCGAGCGCAGCGGCGCCCGCGCGCCGCCCACCACCGGGCCGCCGTCGATCTCCATCGTGAAGCCCTGGCAGCACGGCATCGTGTGGCGGCCGTCCCAGGTCACCACCATGCGCCGGAACGGGTCGGGGCACTGGAACTCCGCGGCGCTCATCTGCCGCCAGTGCGCCGCCTGCCACGAGTGCTGGGTGCCGGCGGGGAAGTAGCACTCGGAGATCGACATCCAGTCGACCCCCATCTTGCCCTTCCAGAACTCCTCCATCCGCCCGCTGTCGACGGCCTCGGCGTTGAGGTGGGTGCGCACGACCGAGGCGCGGATCTTGAGGTCCGGCGCGCCCTTGCCGTCGTCGCGCGCGCGCACGGCCTGGCGCACCGAGTTGAGCAGCACCTCCCACTTGCCGCCGACGCGCTGGCGGTGGTAGCTCTCGGGCTCGCAGGCGTCGACCGAGAACATCAGGTCCGTGATGCCGGCCTCGACGACCTTGTAGAACAGGTCGGGTTGCTTGCGCGCCAGGCCGTTGCCGTTGGTGTTCATCATGATGTCGGGGAAGCCGAGCGCCGCCGCCTCGCGCACGAAGCTGACGATCCGCGGGTGCAGCGAGGGCTCGCCGCGGTAGTTGAGCTTGATCGAGCTGACCCCGATGTCCGCGCACTGCTGGATCAGCCGGCCGTACAGCACCGGGTCCATGTAGCCGCGCTGGTAGGTGTGCTCGTCGAAGCCCTGGGTGCGGATGTGCTCGTGGGTCCAGATCTGGCAGAAGCCCTGCGGGTCGTCCTCGGAGCTGCCGCAGCGCAGGTCGCAGACGGCCACCGACTCGAGGTCGACGTGGACGGGGTGGGTCGACGGGTCCATCTCCGCCTCGCGGCGGTCCCACTCGCGGCGGTAGGCCTCGTAGCGCGCGGAGCGCTGCGGCGCCTCGACCAGCACGCGGAACGTCGGGTCCTTGCTCATCGTGAAGGCAGTCTAGCCCACGCCTCCGGCACGCCCGAAAACCGTGCGCGCCGCGCAGAGCCCGGCCCGCCCTGCGCGATACTCCCGGTGCGATGGACTTCCCCGAGACGCTCGCGACGCCCGACGGGGTCGAGCTTCACTCCTGGCGGCGGCTGCCGGCCGGCGAGCCCTCGGCGTCGGTCCTCGTCGTCCACGGCCTCAACGACCACTCGCGCGCGCTGCCCTACGAGCGGCTGACGACCCGGCTCGTCGAGCACGGCCTCGCGGTCTACGGCTTCGACCTGCGCGGCCACGGCCGCTCCGGCGGGCCGCGGATGTACGCGCCCTCCTGGCCCGCGTTCCGCGGAGACCTGCTGCAGGTCGCGCGCGCGGTGGCCGAGGACCACGGGGCGCGCCCCGCGTTGTGCGGGCTCAGCCTCGGCGGCCTGCTGTGCCTGAGCGCGGCCCTCGCGGAGCCGATGGCCGTGCCCGCCGTGGTGGCGATGGCGCCGGCGCTCGATGCGTCCGCCACCTCGCCGCTGCTGCGTGCGCTGCTGCCGCTGGTCGAGCGCGTCGCGCCGCGCCTGCGCCTCGACCCCGGCCTCGACATGAGCGGCGTGACACGGGACGAAGCCGCGCGGGCCGAGTACCTCGCCGACCCGTTGTGGGAGTCGAAGCTGACGCCGGCGCTGGGAGCGGCGGCGATCGCGGGGCTCGACGAACTTCTCGCGCACGCGGGCGACGTGCAGGCGCCGCTGCTCGCGTTCCACGGCACGGCCGACCGCGTGGTGCCGATCGCCGGCACCCGCGTGGCGTTCCCCCGCTTCGGCAGCGCCGTCAAGCGCCTGGTCGAGCTGGAAGGCGCGTGGCACGCGCTGCCCCTCGAGCCGGAAGCCGGCGCCATGGCCGACGAGATCGCGGCCTTCGTCCGCACCCACGCCGGCCGCGGCTGAGCTCGCGCTCAGTCGCGCCGCGGCTCCCGGGCGTAGACCGGCAGCAGCAGCGCGGCCGCGAGGCCAGGGCGGCCCTCCGCCTCCACCCGCAGCTCCCAGTACAGCGGCTCGCCCGTGAAGAGGCGCGTCGACAGCGGGCCGCCCGGCAGGTCGAAGTCGACCGCGAGCTCGGGCGTCAGGGAGTCGCCCTCGAACGTGCGCGACTGCCGGTGGCGTTCGCGCGCGACGTGGCGCAGCGCGCTCTCGTCTTCCTCGTCGGTGCCCTGCTCGGCTCGTTCGCGCACGCAGAGGAGCGTGAGCGTGACCCGGTGGAAGTCGCTCCACGGCCGGCCGCAGGCGACGCGCAGCCGGGCGCGCTCGCCGAGGTGGAGCGGGAAGCGGGACCACGTCACGCGCACGGCGCCGTGCCGCACGAAGCGCCAGAGCACGAAGCCCGTGGCGAGCGCCCACGCCAGGTAGAAGAGCCCGAACAGTCCCACGACGACGGCGGCCACGACGTCGGTCCGCAGCGCCCAGGAGAACAGTCCGCCGAGGCCGGCGCCCACGACGGCCAGCGCCAGCAGCGAGCGGGCCGCGTCGGCGAACGGTCGCTCGCGGTTTCCCGCGGGGTCCCAGGGATGGTCGCGGAGCCAGGGCTCGTCGGGGCGCTGGGCCCGCAGTCGCCGGCGGCGGCGCGCGAACGCCATCTCCGCGAGTCCCCGTGCGAGGAGCGCGGCGCCGGCCCAGCCGCCCAGCCAGGCCAGCGGCAGCACGAGGTCGGGTCCGGCGACGAACGCGTCGCGCAGCGTGACGAGGCCCGTCGACGCCGCGGCCAGCGTCGCGCTCCCCGCGAGCAGCACGGCACCGAAGAAGGCGGCTGCGCCTCGGCGGAGGAAGCGGGCGCGGACGGCGCGAGGGGACCGGGGCATGGGCCCGACTCTACCGCGGGTATGCTCGGCCGATCCGGAGGTTCCGACAAATGACGCGACCGCTCGCCGTCGTCGTCTCGCTGTTGCTGGCCCTTCCTGCGCTCGCCGCGAGGCCGGAAGAAGAGGCGCTCAGGCGCGCGTTCGAGGGGCGCTGGGTGCGGGTCAAGGTCGACCTGCCGGCCAGCCACAAGGGACTCGACCTGCGCTTCGACCGCGAGTCCCCGATGGACGTGGCCCAGCACGCCGACCGCCTCCGCGAGTACGACGTCGCGATCGCGGCCGACAGCCGCCAGCAGGTGACCCGGGTCAAGCTCAAGAACGACATGATCGAGTTCCACCTCGGCGGCGGCGGCTTCAACTGGGGCAGCGACACCACCACCCGCTCGTTCACTGCGCGGTCGAAGACGAGGCGCGAGCAGGACCTCGACAAGGAGATCAAGGCCGAGACCGACCGCGAGCGCCGGCGCCGGCTCGAGCGCGAGCGCGACGACCTGCGCGACGAGCGCGAGCGCCGCGACGCCCGCGAGCGCCGCGAGGTGGAAGACTGGAACCAGCAGGCCCGGCTTCGCGATGCGGAGCGCTCGCTGCGGTCGGGCTCGCGGATCAACCTGCGGTTCAAGAAGCGGGTCCCGGCCGAGGTGCTGACGTCCGAGGGACTGGAGCGCACGCTTCAGCCGTGGGTCGAGATGGGCGGTGACCCCGAGCCAGGCGAGGCGTCGACCGCTCCCGACGCGGACGCCACCGGCGGGGCGCCCGACGCTCCACAGGACCTGCGCAAGGGCCTGCTGTACGACGAGGTCGAGGCCCTGCTCGGCCGCGCCCTGCGCCGCGAACGCTGCACGCTGGCCGAGGACCTCGTCTGCCTGCGCGCGACGTTCGCCGACCCGGAATCGGACGGCGAGATCGAGGCGTTGTTCGTCCAGGACGTCCTGGTCCGCTTCACGCCCCGGGAGCCCTGAACTCCCGCAGGTTCTGCGGGTACGGGACTTGCTCCTGCCTTCCGGGACTCCTTCCGGGAGGCGTCGCCATGTTCGGAACCGCCGGCTACGACCGGGCCGCCCGCGCCCTGCGGGGGCCGGTGCTCGAGGACTCCACGAGCCCGCTCGATCGGCGCGAGCTGGTGCGGCTGGCGATCCTCGCGCCGTCCTCCCACAACACCCAGCCCTGGTTCTTCGAGCACGAGGCGATGGGGATGCGGGTGCGGCCCGACTTCAGCCGCCGCTGCCCGGTCGTGGACCCCGACGACGCCCACCTCTGGAAGAGCCTGGGCTGCGCCGCCGAGACCCTGGTGCACGCGGCCGCCGCGCAGGGCCACCGGGCCCGCGTGGCGTTCGACGCGCGGACCCGGGACGTCGGCGTCGCCTTCGAGCGTTCGCGCGGCGTGCGGGCCACGGAGCTCTCGCGCGCGATCCCGCGCCGCCAGTGCGTGCGCACGCCCTACGACCCCGAGCCGCTGGAGGCCACCGAGCTGCGGCTGCTGGAGCGGGCGGGGCGCGGCGAAGGCGTGCGCCCGGTGATGCTGACCGGCGTCGCCGAGCGCGAGCAGGTGCTCGAGTACCTCGTCGAGGCCAACCGCTCGCAGCTCGGCGACGCCGCGTTCCGCGAGGAGCTGCTCGACTGGATCCGCTTCAACCCGTCTTCCGCGCGGGCGACGGGCGACGGCCTGGCCGGCCGCGTCGCGGGCCGGCCGCCGCTCCCGGCGGGCCTCGGCCGCCGCCTGGCGCGCCGGCTGCTCACGCCCGACGCCCAGAACTCCGCCGACGTGCAGGCCGTGCGCCACTGCGCGGGCCTCGTCGTGTTCCTCGCCACCCGCGATGCGATCCCGGCCTGGGTCGAGATCGGGCGCGCCGCCGTGCGGTTCGCGCTGCACGCGACGGCGCTCGGCATTCGCACCGCGTTCCTCAACCCGGTGATCGAGGTCCGTCCGCTGCGGGCGCAGCTCGAGTCGTGGCTCGGCGCCCGTGGCGAGCACGCGCTGCTGACGATGCGCTTCGGCTACGGCCGCCCGGCGCCGTTCAGCCTGCGCCGGCCGCTCGAGAGCGTCGTCGTGCGCCCCGGTCCGCAGGTCCGGGCGGCCTGAGGTGCTCGCCACGGCGGCCGGGCTCGCCGGTACCGCGGCCCTGGTCGCTGGTGGCCTGCACCTCGCGCGGAGGCGCTGGGAAGGGGAAGGCGCGCGGCTGCGCTCGCGTCTTCGCTCGGCGGCCGCTCGCGTGCCGCTCGCGCCGATCGGGGCGGCCGACTTCGAGCAGGTGCCCGCCCCCGTCGCCGGGTTCCTGCGCCAGGTCGTGCCGGAAGGCTCGGCGCTGCCGGCGAGCGTACGGGTCCGTTGGCAGGGCGAGTTCAACCTCGGTCGGCCCGGCGAGCTCGAGTGGGCGCCGTTCACCGCGGACCAGTGGTTCGTGCCGGCCGCGCCCGGCTTCGTGTGGGACGCCCGCATTCGCATGGGCCGCGGCGTGGAGGTGTTCGTGCGCGATGGCCTCGTCGAGGGCGTCGGCTCGATGCGGGCGAAGGTCGCCGCGGCCTTCACGGTCGCGAGCGCAGAGGGTACGCCGGAGATCGCGCGCGGCGCGCTGCTGCGCTACCTCGGCGAGGCCGCCTGGTTCCCGGCCGCGCTGCTGCCGCGGATGGGCGTGAGCTGGGAAGCGATCGACGGCCGGCGCGCGCGCGCCCACGCGGGAGCGGGCGGGGCGGCGGTCGCGCTCGAGTTCCGCTTCGGCGGGGATGGCCGCCTCGCGTCGGTGTTCGCTCCCGACCGGCCGTGCGACGACGGGCGCGGCCGCGCCTGTCCGCGGCCCTGGCAGGCCCGGCTGCTCGCGTGGGGCGAAGTCGGCGGCCGAACGGTGCCCACGGACGCGGTGGTCGAGTGGTGGCTCGACTCCGGCCCGTGGCCCTATTGGCGCGGACGGCCGGTGGCGATCGAGGTCGAACCCGCGGGCGCCTGAACGAGGGGGCCGGCTCAGCTCGCGACGGGCACGCGCCCGCCGCGGCGCAGGGCCGGGACGGCCTCGCGCAGCACCGCCAGCGCCAGCACGACCAGCACGATGCCGAGGCCGGCCAGGAACAGGTCCGGCTTCGCCTGGGTCAAGGCCCCCCACACCTGCCAGGCGAGCGCGGCGATGGTCGTCGCCAGCATCAGGATCGCCGGGACCAGCGTGGGCAGCCGCGGCCGCCCGTTCTGCAGCAGCCAGGCGGAGACGACCAGCAGCGCGAGCGCGCCGACGAGCTGGTTCGAGGCGCCGAAGGCCGGCCACAGCACCCGCCACTGGCCGCTCAACGCCAGCGCAGCGGCGAGTGCCACGACCACGAAGGTCGCGGCGTAGCGGTTCCGCCAGCCGAGCAGCTCTTCGAGCAGGTAGCGGCCGAGGCGGGTCGCGGTGTCGAGCGTCGTCAGGATGAAGAAGTTGAGGGCCATCACGGCGAAGGTCGTGCCGTAGTCGCCGAACAGCCAGCGGGTCAGCGTGCCGTAGCCCTCGCCGAAGGCGGCGATCGCGCCGCCCGGCCCGCGCAGCAGCTCGGCGTGGCGGCTGGCGGTGATCCCGGCTCCGACGGCGACCACGACCAGGGTCGCCACCAGCGACTCGGTCAGCATCGCCCCGTAGCCGACGCGGCAGGCGTGGGACTCGTTGTCGAGCTGCTTGCAGGTGGTGCCCGACGAGACGACCGAGTGGAAGCCCGAGAGGGCGCCGCAGGCGATGGTCACGAACATCATCGGCCACAGCGGACCGGCCACGGCCCACTCCGCCGGAACGAACGACGTGAAGGCCGCGCCCTGGAACTCGGGAGCGACGACGAAGATGCCGAGCAGGCCCAGGCCGATCGTCACGAACAGCACGTAGGACGACAGGTAGTCGCGCGGCTGCAGCAGGTACTGGACGGGCACCACGGAGGCCACGAAGCAGTAGGCGAGCAGGGCCAGGATCCACGTCGTCTGCGGCGACAGGCCGAGAAGCTCCGGGAGCGCGACCGGAACCTCGTGGCCCAGGGCCAGCAGGGCGACGATCGCGCCGAGCCCCAGCGCCGTGACCAGGGCGAGACGCGCCCGGCCGTCGCCCTCGCGGTTGAGCACGAAGCCGGCCAGCACGGCCACCGGCAGGATGCCCCAGCTCGGGACGACGATCTCGGGTGCCTGGATGAAGGTGCCGGCAGTCAGCACCGAGAAGACGGCCAGCACCAGGATCAGCGCGATGAAGATGAAGATCGAGAACAGCATCCGCGCGCGGCGGCTGACGACGTGGCCGGTCACCTCGGAGATCGAGACGCCCCCGTGGCGCACCGCGACGACCAGCGCGGTGAAGTCCGCGACCGCCCCCATCAACACGCCGCCGAGCAGGATCCACAGCAGCGACGGCGCCCAGCCCCAGTAGGCGACGGCCAGCGCCGGCCCCACGATCGGTCCCGCCGCGCAGATCGACGAGAAGTGGTGGCCGAACAGCACCAGCCAGTGCGAGGCCGGCACGTAGTCGACGCCGTCGCGCTTGGTGTGCGCGGGCGTGGGCCGGGTCGGGTCGACGCCGACCACTCCAGCGATGAAGCGGCCGTAGACGACGTAGCCGGCGACCAGCGCGCCGAGCATGCCGAAGGTGATCAGGCTTGCGCTCATTCGTGTGGGCCTCTCGTGAGTTCCGGGGCGGTCGAAGCGGCGGGTCAGCGCGTCCGCGAGTAGACGTTGTAGTGGCGGCGGAAGCTCTTCGCGCGGCCGTCCGGGCCCGGCTCGAAGACGACCTCCTCGCCCGGCTTCTCGTCGGAGCGCACGCGGCGGAACGTGTGCTCGCCGGCCGGCTTCAGCTTCGTGATGCCTTTCGCGGGCTCAGGGTTCGGCAGCGTGATCATGCCGAGGCCGTCCTCCCACGGGAACACCGCCACCTCGCCCGCGAAGCCGGAGGCGTACGTGCCGCGATAGCGCTCGAGCCCCGGGTCGGGGAGCGTCGGCGCTGCCGTCTCCTTCGCCGCCGCCTTGACGGCCGGCGCGACCAGGTCGTGCATCTGCTGCGTGAAGCGGTTGGCGTTGACACCCTGGGCGTTGGCCATGAACACCGTCGCCAGTTGCTGGTCGTTGTTCATCAGCAGCGCGGTGCGGAAGCCGGGGCAACTGCCGTCGTGGCCGACGAAGGTCTGCTTGTCGCTGCGCCAGACCACGTAGCCGAGGCCCCAGGTGTTCTCGAGGTCGGGGTCCGTCCAGTGGACGCGCTGCATCTCGCGCAGCGTCGTCGCCTTGACGACCTCGGTGCCGCCGTTCGCGCGCAGGCGGAAGTGCCACGACGCGAAGCGCGCCAGGTCGAGCGCGGTCGAGGCATAACCCGCGGCGGGCGCGATGCCGCGGGCCTCGAAGAACGCGACCGGGGCCCGGCGGCCCTCGCGGTCGAGCGCCGAGTAGCCGACGGCGAGGCGCTTGCCGCGCTCCTCGGCCGGCATCTCGGGGAAGGTCGAGGCGAGGCCCAGCGGCTCGAGGATCGAGCGCCGCACGTGGCGCTCGTACGGCTCGCCCGTGACCGCACTCACCACCTCGCCGAGCAGCGCCATGCCGAGGTTCGAGTACTGGAAGTAGGTCTCGGGCGCGTACAGCGCGGACTGCCCGGCCAGCCGCTCGCGGATCTGCTCGCGGGTCGGGAAGGCGAAGCCGGGTCCCGTCCAGTACGCGTGGTCCGACTCGCGCGGCAGGCCCGAGGCGTGGGTCAGCAGGCCCTCGATGGTGACGTCGCCTTCGCCCTCGGTCTTCGCCAGCGCGAACCACGGCAGGTGGCGCACCAGCGGGTCGTCCAGCCGCAGCGCGCCGGCGTCGCGCTGCTGCAGCGTCGCCAGGCTGGTGAAGAGCTTCGAAATCGAGCAGATCGAGTAGATCGTGTCGACCGTGGCAGGCCGGTTCTTCTCGCGCTCGGAGGCACCCCAGGCGCCGCTCCACAGGACCTGCTGGTCGAGCACGATGGCCGCGGAGATGCCGGGGATCTGGTCGTAGGCCCGCTGCGCCTCGAGCCAGGTGGCCGTCGCGGCCAGCGCCTGCTTCACCCGCGGGTGCTCGGCGAGGGAGGGCCGGGCGGCGGCTGGCGGCGTCGCCTGCGGCGCCGGCTCCTGGGCGGGGGCTGGAAGGGCGAGGACCAGCAGCAGGCCGGCTCGCAGGGCGGCAGCACGAGGACGCATGACGACCTCCAGTGAGGGCCTATCGTAGATCGGCGCGAGCCGGGCCGGGCCTCGCGGTTCCCGGGGCCGTCAGCCTCAGCGTGGCGATCAGCAGGGCGACCGCGATCGCGATCCACGCGCCGGCCCAGAACCAGGCTGGAGCCAGGAAGAGCTCGGACATCGTCACCGCGTCGGACGCGCCCGCGACCAGGAACAGCACGCGGATGTCGTAGACGGAGTTCAGCGCGACCTGGACCGCGAGCAGGCCCAGCCCGAAACGCGGCGCGGGCCCGACGCCGCTTCGCGCCAGGGCGATCAGGGCAGCGGCCCAGGCCAGCACGACGAGGGCGCCGAACAGGTTGCGGACCCAGAGCCCGAGGCTCAGCAGCATCAGGGTGGCGACCGTGCCCAGCACGGCGCTCGCGGCCCGCTCGACGCGGGTGGCCGCCATCAGCAGGCAGCCGACGACCGCCGCCCCGAGATAACCCGCGGAAGCGACCACGCCGCGCGCGAGGCGTCCGGCCGGCAGCAGGCTGTGCGTCAGCCCGGAGGTGTCCGGCGCGATCGTGACCGCGACGACCTGGCCGCCGACCAGCACGGCTGCGAGCGCGTGACCGCACTCGTGGGCCCAGGTCGTGAACAGCCGGAAGGGGTAGAGCAGCACTGACGCCCACGGCGTCAGGCTGATCCCCAGCGACACCGCCGCCGCCACCCACAAGGCGGCATCCGGTGCCCTGTTTCGCCCCGTGCGCCCGCCGTCGTTCAACCGCCCTCCGGACCCGCAGCTTACAGGCCCGAACCCGGGTCGCGGCGGCCGGTCCGGCTGACCTGTTCGCCTACTTCTCGATCAGCTCCAGCAGGTAGGCCCGCGCCGCGGGCGTGCGCAGCAGGCCCAGCGCGCGCACGGCTTCCTGCTTCAGCGCCGCGTCCTTCTCGGCGCGGGCGATCGCGATCAGGGCCGTGTCGTTCTGCTGGATCATCAGCGCGCGCAACACCTCGGTGCGGACCTCGGCGACGCGCTCGCTCGCGTAGAGCGCCTCGAGCAGCGGGCCGCCCCGGCGGCCGGCGATTCCCAGCGAGCGGATCGCGACCGCGCGCAGCTCGGGGTTCGGATCCGACCGCGCCGCCTCGGCCAGCGGCTCGATCGCCCCGCCGATGCCGAAGGCCTGCAGGATCTCCTCTCGCACCTCGATCGCCGTCTCGCTGCGGTAGAGCGCCTGCAGCTCCGCGTGGGCGCCCATCAGGCCGAGCTGGCGGACCGCGATGCCGCGCAGCCCGGGGTCCGCCTCCTTGCGCGCCAGCTCCAGCAGCGGGGCGCGCTGGCCGGCCAGCATGAAGCCCTCGAGCACGGCCTGCCGGATCTCGGGATCGCGGGCCTGGGCGTAGATCGCGGACAGCTCCGCGCCGGCGTCCTTGCGCCCGGCGTGCATGGCGAGGAAGCGGATCGCGTCGCGCTGCAGGTCGGGGTTGGCGCCGCCGGTGGCGATCTCGCGCAGCATCGCGCGGGCCTCCGGGGCCTGTTGCTGGGAGAGCACGAACAGCGCGCGCTCGCGCATCTGCGGGGAGCTGCGGCCGGTCAGCAGCTTGCGCAGCAGCGGCAGCGCCGTCTTCGGGTCGGCGTCGATCAGCGAGTTGAGGGCCAGCAGCTTCAGCTCCTCGTCCTCTTCGCTCTCCGCCCGCGGAGCAGCGCCTGCCGTGCCGCGGATCTCGACTTCGAGAGCGCGCGCGTCGCCGATCCAGCGACTCTGCGGGTGGGCGCGCTGCAGCTCGGCCAGCGCCTGCAGCGCCTCCGCGCCCTGGCCCTGGCGCGAGTGCGCCCAGGCTTTCCAGTAGAGCGCGCCGTCCTGGCGCGGACCGGCGATACGGGCCGCGGCGGCGAACGCCTCCACGGCGCGCGCGTAGCGGCGCTCGTCGAGGGCCTCGGTGCCTGCGGTGTAGTGCTCGGCCTGCCTCCGGGCGGGCGTCTCGTCGGCCGCGGCCGTGCCCGAGGCTGCGAGGGCGAGGCCGAGCAGCACCAGCATCCCGGTTCGGCGTCGGTGGGTCGTCATCGGATCAGCTCTCCTGGACCGGCGTCGCCGGCCGAACCTGGCGCTGGCGGACCTGCTCGCCGAGCACCCGGACCTTGAACAGCGTGCCGCGGCGCGCGATGCGGGCCTGCAGCTCCGCGCGCTCGGCGGGGCCGAACTCCGGCGCCCGCGCGATCTCCAGCAGCGTGCGCTCCAGCTCCAGCAGCACGTCGGCGACGTCGGCGTCGCCGCCGCGCTCCGCGCTGGCCCGGTACAGGCGGTTGGTGCGCAGCAGCTCCTCGGCGCCGCGCGGCGCGCCGCCCGCGGGCTCGTTCATCCACTCGACCAGCAGCACCCGCGAGCGCTCGAGGTGATCGCCGACCGCGACCAGCAGCACCCGCTCGCGGACCTGCGCCTCGGCGACCGGCGCCGGCGGCGTCGCGGGCGCGGTGTGGCGGCCGAGCAGGAAGGCGGCGAGCAGGCTGGCGGCCAGCGCGCCGAACGAGGCGAAGCGGTGGATCGAGACCGCTCGCCGCCCGGCGACGGCAGGTTCGGCGAGTTCGCGCCGGGGCAAGCGCGGGGCAAGGCGCTCCCACACCTGTGCTCCGTACTCGGGGCCGCGCTCGGGTACGTCCTCCCCCGCGGCGTCGAGGATCGCGCGCAGGGCGGAGAGCCGGTCGCGGCACGCGGCGCAACCCGCGAGGTGGGCGCGCTCCGCATCCGCGTCGGGCTCGTCCCACGCCGCCAGGAGCAGCGCGTCGTCGTTCGGATGGGTCATGGGGTCACCGGAAAGGCGGGGGAGAGCGCCCGTCGCAGCTTGCGCACCGCGCGGAACACGCTCTGCTTGGCGTTGTTGTCGTCGCAGCCGAGGGCGCGCGCGATCTCGGCGATCGGCCGCTCCTCCAGGTGGCGCAACGTGAAGGCAGCCCGCTCGAGCGGCGACAGCCGGTGCAGCGCGGAGCCGAGCCGGGCCCGCAGTTGCGCACCCCACACCTCGCGCTCGGCCGAGGGGGCCGGGCTCGGCACGGCCTGCAGCGGCTCGACCTCGTCGCCTTCGTCGTCGGTCCACGGGCCCGCGGCGAGCGGCGTGCGCCTGCGGCGGCGCAGCGTGTCGTACGCGCAGTTGGCCGCGATCCGCCGCAGCCAGGGCCCGAACGCCGAGCGGGCCTCGAACTGGTGGAGCCGCGACCACGCCTTCAGGAACGTCTCCTGCACCACGTCCTCCGCGTCCTCCTCGTTGCCGAGCATCCGGAAGGCCAGGCGGAACACGCCCCGCGCGTGGCGCTCGACCAGGACGCGGAACGCTTCCGCATCGCCGGCGCGCGCCCGGGACAGTTCCGCGTCGTCGGGCCCTTCCATCCATTCCATGGGACGCTCGTCGCTGGCTCGAGGTTAGCCGGAGAGTCGGTCGCTAACCGCCGGCCGCGGCCTCCGTCTCCTCACGTGTCGCCGGGTTCGACCGGCGCTTCAAGGAGATGGACATGCGGAGAGCGGGGATCGTGGCGATGGCGGCACTGATCGTGGGACAGGCGGGCGGGGGGCTGCTGGCGCAGACGGCGCCGGAGCCGGCGCGGACGGAGCGCGAGCCGCAGGCCGCCGACCGGGCGCGGGAGCGGGCGGAGCGCGATCGGGCGCGCGCCGAGCGCGACCGGCGCCGCGCCGAAGGCGGCGACGAGCGGGCCGAGCTGAAGCGGGCGGCCCTGCACGGCCTGGCGATGTCGGGTACGACGGAGTCGCGGGCGGCGCTGGCGCGGATCGCGAAAGGCGCCGGCCAGCCGGAGCTGCGCGCCGAGGCTCTGCACGCGCTGGGCATCTCCGGCGGCGAGGAGTCGCGCGCGCTGATTTCCGAGGTCTACGCGGCGGCGGCCGAGGCCGAGGTCAAGGAGGCGGCCCTCCACGCGCTGATGGTGGCCGGCGACAAGTCGCGGCTGTTCGCGCTGGCCCAGGGCGAAAAGGATCCGGGGCTGCGCGAGCAGGCCGTCCGCATGCTCGGCATCACGGGCGCGAAGGCGGAGCTGGCGCAGTTGCTCGCCGCGGCGAAGACCCTCGAAGAGCGCGAGCCCGTGCTCGACGCCCTGTTCCTGGCCGGCGACACGGAGCCGCTGATCGTGCTGGCGCGCGACGCGAAGGACCCGGAGACGCGGCGGGCCGCGGTCCAGAAGCTGGCGCTGATGCGCTCTCCGGAAGCCACGAAGCTGATGCTCGAGATCCTGGAGCAGTAGCTTGCGCGCCCCGCTGACGGCCCTGCTGCTGGCCCTGCCGCTCTGCGCCCAGGCGGGCGAGCCGCTCGCCGGCGCCCGCCTGGAGCGCCGCCCCGGCGCCGCTCTCCGCGCCGAACTGCCCCGGGCCGACGGCTGGGTCGGCTGGAGCGCCCCGACGAAACCGGGCCGCGCCATGTGCTGCTGGAGATCGTTCGAGGAGCGGGAGGCCGGCCAGGGCGGATCGTGCCGGCTGGACGGCCACTCCGGCGTCAACGTCTCGAACGACCCCGACGTGGCGCGGCTCGCCGGGCGCGAGATGCGGGTGCTGGCGCGGCTCGACCGCGGACGCCCGCGCGAGGTCCGCAGCTACAGCGCCGGCTGCCGGGTCGACGCGGCGGGCGCGGCCGTCACCTGGTTCGACGGCGTCGCGCCCGCCGACTCGGTCGCCGTGCTCGCGAGCTGGGTGGAGCCGGCCGGGGAGGCGATCTCCGCCCTCGCCCTGCACGACCACGCCGCGGCGGTCGAGGCGCTGCTGGCGCTGGCCCGCGACCACCGCAGCCCGGAGGTCCGCGGCCAGGCGCTGTTCTGGGTCGCGCAGCAGGCCGGGGACGTCGCCGCCGCGGCGATCGAGCGCGCCATCACGGACGACCCCGACCAGGAGGTCAAGGAGAAGGCGGTGTTCGCGCTGTCGCAGTTGCCGCGCGACCAGGCCGTGCCGCTGCTGCTGCGCACGATGAAGACGAACCGCAACCCGGACGTGCGCCGCCAGGCCGCGTTCTGGCTGGGGCAGTCGAAGGACCCGCGGGCGCTGGCCTACTTCGAGGAACTTCTGCGCTGACGAGCCGCGGCCGGCTCAGCGCGGGCAGTAGAGGAGCAGGAACGTCGCCAGTTGATCGGGGTGGAGCCTGTCGCCCTGCGACACGCTCGCATACGCGAGCAACGCGCCGTCGGTCTCGGCGCTGGGCCGGAGCGAGATGTCCCAGGCATTCGGGGCGCGCTCGAACTGGGTGACGCCCCGCGCTTCGAGCGTCCACTCGCCTTCGGCTTCGACGACGTCCACCTGCCAGTCGAACGTGGAGTGGCCGCGCATGTGGTCCAGCAGTTGCGACACGGTGCAGCCGAGCGGGCTCTCCACGCCGTTGAAAGTGTAGTGGACCGGCGAAGCGGCGATGGCCCGCTCCGCCTCGCTCCTGGGTCCGCTCCGGCAGGCAGCGCTGGAGGCCAGGGCCAGCGCGCAGACGATCCGTACCGGCCGATTCATCGGCGACCTCCCGCGGATGCCACGCATCTTAGCCGCTGCGGCCGGCCACGCGCCCGACGGCCGGACCCGCTGTGGCACGGGCTCGTGCATGCTCCCGGCATGAGCCGAAGTCTGGTCCTGAAGCGGGACGCCTCGCCCGAGTCGCTGGTCGCCACCCTCAAGGCGCTGGAGCTGCAGAAGACGCTCGACAGCGAGCCGGTGCTGACCGCGCTGCGGCACTTCCCGGCGCAGGCGGCGCGCCACGTGCCGTTCCCGGACGCCCTGCACCCGAAGCTGTGCGCGGCGCTGCGGGGGCGGGGTCCTGCCGCGCTGGCCGATCAGCTCGTCGCACAGGTTGAACGTCGGGTGGCTGCGCCCAGGCGAGCAGTTGAAGGGTGTCAATAGGATACATAAGTTGCACCTGACTTTGAGAATAGATCGAACAGAGACTATAATGTGATTCCGGAGGCGATTTTCCTGAATGCGCATTTGGAGCGTTGACGCCGATGATGCGATCAACTCAGAGCTTAACGGTGGCGCCGGGGGGCTCGATAGCGCCGGGGTGCACGAGACGACAGCAATCCAGGAGTTTCTAGCGCCCGAAGGGACCTCGCGCTTCCTGCTAGTGGCAACCAAGGGCTGTGGCAAGACGCTTCTGCTCGCGGAGAAGCGCATGCGCATGGAGCGGGAGCGCAGCGGGCGGCAGTTGCTGCCCCAAAGTCACCTGCTCGATCGGCCATCCGGGAAGATCAAGGTCTTCTCCAAGACCGAGATCAAGACAGCCGCAGAAGATCAGCTCTACTGGCAGTACGTATGGCTGATTGCGATCACCATGTCCGTGATCAAGGCCTGGCGGCCAACCTCCTCCGAAATCGGTGCCAATCTCAAGGGGGCCGACTTCGAGTCGGGTCTGCGCGCTCAGTTCGAGAATCCGCTCCTCGTGATGGTCAGCGACTTCCTACCGCACGTTCTCGATTTCGACGCCAGCGGTCACTTCAAGGCGCGTGCCGACTACCAGCGCGTGCTCGCGCCGATGTTCCGCAACATCCACAAGCCGATGGCCCTCTTCATCGACAACATCGATGAGTACTTCGACACGCATCTCTACCCACCAACGAACGCGGGCGGCATCGACAAGCGGGTCTGGTATCTAGCGCAAGCGGGCTTGGCGGTTGCAGTCAGGGATCTTCACACTCAGAACCATCACGTCAAGATCTTCGCATCGTTGCGCTCAGAGGCCTTTTCGTTCCTTCGGCAGAACTCCACCATGGGGCAGCAACTAGACGGATCAGCAGTACAGATCGGTTACTCCGATGACGACCTGAAGGCGATCTTCGCGACCAACCTCCGCGGCGAGAAAGACGGTGACTGCGTGGTCGCCAAGGCGAACGATCCGTTCGAGCGCTTTTTTGGCCTCCAAGGGCTCTCGATTGTCCATCCGCGAGTGGGCGAGGCGGAGACAATCTGGTCCTACATCTTGCGGCACACGCTCCTGAGACCCCGCGACTTGATGACGATAGGGGCGGCATTGCACCGATTGCGCCCCTCGGAACGCGACGCGGCGCATATTCGCCGTGCCGTTAACGACGCGGCCACGGCCATTGCCGAGGCATACATCTCCATGATTCGGCCCCTCGTCGGCGGAGACGTGGCCTTCGAGCACCTCTTCGCGATGATCCCTAGCAACGTACTGCGCTCCGCGGATGTCCGGAGAATCGCCGACGAGTACGTGGCGCAGACGGGCACTGGGCAGTCGGCCTGGGCCATCTTGTACAAGGCCGGGCTGTTGGGGAGGGTCGCCCAGACGGCCGAGAGCGTTTCCGAAGTCCAGCGCTTCGAGCGGCCCGGCGGCGCCCTGCTGCCCGACGAGCGCGAACTTCCGCAGGTGGAGTACTACGTCCTCCATCCAGCGCTGAACGCTCGTGTTCGGTCGCTTTCCTCGGGGTTCAGGGTGGATGCACTGAACATCATCGGTGACGGGCGCTGCTGGCGGGATCCACACCTAGGGCGCGGTGTGATCAAGGGCGATGTCAAGGGTTTCAGCCGAGTCATGCTTGATTCCGATCTGAAGCCAATCTGGGCAAGCGAGTTCGCACGCATGCTTCGCCAATCCGCGGAGGGCGTTGAGACCCACAACTGCTCTGAAGGCGATAGCTTCCTGCTCATGGACAGCAACCCTCTCAACCTCCTCACGGCGGTCAAGCGCCTCGCGGGCATGCTGCGCGAGAGCGCGTTCAAGGTCGAGATCCGGGCTGCGGCCGACTATGGTGTGTTTGAGCGGGCTGGCTTGCCGCTCCGGACCGCGGCCCGGCTCGAGTCGCTCTCGATTCCTAACGTGCTTGCCATGACCGGCGAGTTTCGAGGGGCGTGCCTCAGCCTGAAGCGCGACTTCACTTGTGAGGAAATCGGCAGCCTCACGGGATTCAAGGGTCGGAAGCGGGCGGATATGCTCTGGGATCTGCGGAAGAACGACGAGGAACCCGAGCTCTTGCGGCATGTGTTCTATGTTCCGCTGCACGTCGAACCCATGAAGGTCTGAGGCGAGCGCGGGCCGACCACGCTCGACCCTGGCTCCGCCTCGGCGCAACAGCTGCCCGAAGCGGCGCGAAACAAGTGGAACTGGGCCGATCTCGACAGCGTCGCGCCCGCGCGCTGAACGCGATGTTCGGCTGGCGATCATCTCGGTCGAGGGGAGCGCTTGGCGTCGTGGTTCGTACGACAACAGCGTGGGTTGTGGGACACGTCGACGGGCGAGGTGTTGAAGACGCTGGAGGGGCACGTTGGCGGAGTCTGGTCGGTGGCGTGGGACGTTCGAGGAGAGCGTCCGGCTTCTGGGTCAGCCGACAACAGCGTGAAGTTGTGGGACGCGTCGATGGGTGATGTGTTGAAGACGCTGAACCGGGGCGGCGTGAGGTCGGTGGCGTGGGACGTCCGAGGGGAGCGTCTGGCGTCTGGGTCGGACGACAACAGCATGCAGTTGTGGGACGCCTCGACGGGCGAGGTGTCGAAGACTCTGGAAAGGCACCGTGCGGGGGTCCGGTCGGTAGCGTGGGACGTTCGAGGGGATGGGCTCTTCTGCGCCATGTTCGACGGAGGGATCGCCTTTCACGCCGACATCGACGATCCCGACGTCCGGACGCCCCGAGCCTACCTGCACGGGGTGGGCTCGTCGCACCTCCCCGTAACTCCGGACGGCTTCGTCGACGGCGATCTAGCGGGACTGTCCCTGGTCCCCTACTCGGACGGCTTGGCGCTCTACGACCTCACGGACCTCCCGACCCGCCACTCCCCGGAGCGCCCGCGCTCGGCGCTGGCGCCGCCGTGGTCCAAGGCGCCCCGTTCCGTGTCGCAGCGGCGGTCCGGAGCGCGCGCCAAGCGGCCCAAGCCGGGGCACCCTAGCAAGGGCTGATGGTCCGCCGCTTCGCCATGCCCGCTCGGAGCGACAAGTCGACGGATGCCGCTGATGCGGCCTTGGGCCTGATCCACAAGGCGCTGCCGAACTCGGGCCCGGAAGGCTTCGAAGGCCTCGTCGGGGCCCTCCTGGGGCGACTCACAGGCCACGAGTTCCGACTCTCGGCTTCAGGATCGCAGGCAGGCCGAGACCTCACAGCGACCACGCGTAGGGGCACGGTGATCTGCGTGGAGGCGAAGCGCTACGCCAACGACACCGCTCTCAACGAACGAGAACTCTTGGGCGAGATGGTCCAGGCGTCCCGCGATCAGCCCGACCTGGACCTTTGGGTGCTGGTGGCGAGTCGCGCTGTGCCCCAACAGTTGCACCAAGCGCTGGCGAGGCAGGCCGAGGCCACAGGCATCGAGTTCGCCGCCATCTGCACTTGCGACGGGCTGCCGAGTTCTCTGCACGCATTGCTCGCCACGGACGTCGCCTTGGTTCTCAGCTTCGTTCGGCAGGCCGGTCAGGCGAATGAGGCCGAGATCGCGGAACTGGAGGCTGCGCTCGAACGGGTCCGGGTCGCCCCGGGCCTAGACGGGCGGCTGGCCGGCCTCAGGGACACCTTCGGCGAAGCGCGGCTGGGGTATGACCACTGGTGTCGGCGCCAGGCGGATGGGCTTCAGCGATCGTTCTCCTCCGCGGAACGAAGTCGCGACGTCTACGGGCAGGTGATCGCCGTCAGTGCGCCGAGGGGCCCGGCCATCCCGCGTCGGGCCGTCGCCGAGAGCCTCGATGCGTGGTGGGACTCGTGGCCCGGGGCGCCCACCCTTCAGGTCGTCCGGGGTGAGGAAGGCGATGGGAAGACCTGGGCTGTCGCAGGCTGGCTCACTTCCCGGCCGCCGCACTTGCCGGCGGTCTGGGTCAATGCCCACAGCGTCGAGACGCAGGACCCGAGCGAACTCCTGGCCGATGCCGTGTCGCGGGCCTTCGCGACACCTGATGCCCCGCGGTGGCGTCGCAAGTTCGATCGCTGGGCCAGGGCTCGTTCGACCACCGCACCCTCCGTCCTGCTGGTGCTGGACGGCATCAACGAGCGTCGCTCGTGGGACTGGTGGCGCGGCCTGCTGGACCGTCTCGTTTCGGAGCCCTGGCGCGAGTCGATCGCGACTGTCGTCACTTGCCGCACCGATTACTGGAAACAGTACCTGAAGCCCCTGGGTCATCTCCCGACGAGCCTCACAGAAGTCGGCTCCTACTCCGACCGAGAGCTGGGTCTCGCATTGGAGTCCGAGGGCGTCGCTGCAAGCGACTTCTCCGATGAACTCCTGCCCCTCCTGCGGAAACCCCGCTATCTGGCAATGGCCGTCAGGCACCACTCCAAGGTGACGGAGGCCGGTGAGTTCACCGTCCAACGGCTCATCTACGAGGACGCCAAGGATCGCTACGAGCGCAAGCGGGGAGTCGTCGACGAGCGCACGTTCCAGGAGGTTCTCGTCGGTCTGGCACGTCGACGACGTAACCGCGACGCTGCTGGATCCGGCCTCACGCCCCTTGGAGCGACCAGCCCCATCTCGCCCGAGGTGCTCAGCGACCTGAGCACCAGTGGGGTTCTGACTCGAAGGGGCGGTCGGCTTGGAATCGACGATCGGCGCCTCGGGTTGGCCCTCGGCCTGCTGCTCGCCGAGGACTGCCTCGAGGCACAGCTAGCGGATGGCGAGAGCGCGGCCCAGTTCGCCCTCGGGTGGCTCGAACCCGAGCCGGGGATACCGCTCAAGGCAGAGATCTGCGAGATCGCGGCGCTCCACGCGCTGACATCCGAGGACTTCACCGACGAGGCGGCCAGCGGCCTCCTCGACGCCTGGGCAAGGCTTCAGAACGCGCCGGGGCGCGAAGAGCACTTCCCTGCTTACTTCCCTCGTCGACCCACCGCCTACTTCGCCCTCGCAGAGCGATCGTGGGCCGCCTCCGAGTTCCTCCCTGATCACCACCGTCTGCTGGTCACGGCATTCCTGGAGTGGCGAGGGAACGCCACTCTGCGTCCCCTGTTCGTCAGCACCTTCCAGCGCTGGCTCGGCTTCGTGCATCCCGCTGGCGAGAGGGCGCTGATGGGCGGAGAGGCCCACGAGATCGAGAAGGCGCGCGCCAGAATCGCGGGGCGCTTGGGCACGACGCTCTCGCCTGGCCCCCTGTCGATTTGTGGGCTGCCGCTCGAGGTGATCGAGGCCCCCGGGCTCCTGCGCCTCGCGCGAGTCGCGCTCGGTGTGATCTCACACCTGCCGCGAGAGGACTTCGCTCGAGCCCTGGCAGTTGGCGCCCTTGCCGACGAAGTGATGGGCGGTCCTCGGCACTACCAAGAGTTCGCCTGGTTGATTCGTTCGTCTCCCACGCCCTTCCTGCCGTCGTTGCTGCCGCACGTCGAACTGCTCACGAGTGAGGGGAGTGCTGTTGCCGTCCGAACAGCCCGCCGCCTGTTGACCTACGTCGGCAGCGAGGAATCGAGGTCTCTCCGCGCCCCGCTGGCTGAGCTGTTCCCGGACGAGTCGTTTCGCTGGGACCCGTGCGACCGACTGCCCTGGCGACGGGAAGACTGCGAGAAGTGCAGCGAGCTCGCCGACCAGGAGCCGTGGCGGGCCGCAACGGCGATAGCGCCCAGTGCCTGTGATCCGAGCCTCCGCGTCAGCCCTCGCCTGGTCGAAGCCCTCGACCGGCTCGCAGCGGACTGGCCCCGGGAGGAGCGATGGACGGGCTCGTCGATGACCGCTGAGGAAGGGCTGCTCGAGGATGCCGAGCCGACCTTCTGCGCGTTCCGGCCACAGGCTCTGGCCCCGGCCATCAGACGCATGGCTCTCCATGCTGAGCGGCGAGCCGGGACAGGCCTCCGCAGCCTCCTGTGGGGGTTACGCGGACATGAGTTGATCCTGGGCGCGGCCGAGTGGGCGTCGTTGCGCGTCGCGCTGAAGACGCTGCACGACCGGTTCCCGACGTCCGATCGTGTGGAGCAGCAGGTCGAGAGCGAGATCCTGTCGATGCTCCTCCAGGCATCGGAACCCGATGAGCAGCTCGAACTCCTGGCACAGCGACCATCCGACGCGCCGGACCGGGTGGCCTTCGAGCGCACTTTCGATCGCCCGCCCAGACGGGAGGTCGTCAGTCAGGTCTTGGCCGGAGGGAGTGCCAGTGCCATCCGCCGCGTGCTCTGGCTTCTGGCCTGCACGTCCGCTCGATCGGGGCCCACGGAGATCGACGGCATTGCAACGCTATGGCAGCACGATGACATGCTGGTTCGCGCCTGTGTCCTGAATCTGATTCGACAGCATCCGAGCGACGAATGGGTGCGGAGCGTGGTCGACGGCGGCTGGACTGCCGGCGCGGCAGCCGGCCCGGTGGAAGCGTATTGGGGGTCGAGGCTCCTCATCGAGCGCGCCACGTGGCTGAGCGTGGACGCTCTCAAGGACCGAGTGAGCCGCTCGACCTATGCGGATCTCGTCGAGGCGCGCGGTGGCGCCGACGACTACCTGGAGTTCGCACGCTGGTTCGAGCGTGAACTGGAACCGCACTCCTCGCTTCCCGTCACCATCGAAATCGGCCGCGACGAGGTGTGCGCGCCTCCAGGCCTCCCGCGACCGAGAGTGCTGCCGAAGGATGAATCGACGCCAGTCCTGAGGTCCCGTACGGGGGCTTGGGGGGACGCTCGAGCGGCGACAGTGGAGGACTGGAAGAGAGCATTCGATCTGAGCGGCCGGTGGGAGGAGGCTTCGCGGCGACTGGAGCAGGCTCAGGACGCCGGGAGCGCGGAGCGCGAGCGAAACCTCGGCCTGATCGATAGCCCCTCACGCCGCGTCCTGGAGCGGATCCTGGCGTGTTCGCCGGAGCTACGCGACAGATGGGTGTCGATCGCCTTCGATGACGCACCGAGCGCACGGCAGCGAGTCGAAGACCAACCTGGCTTCTTCCAGGATCTGTGCGCCGTGCTTCTGGCGAGCGATCCTGGGCTCGGGGCACGACTCTTCTCGCGCCTCGAGAAAACCTCCCGCCACCTCGTGGTTGATTCCGCGACCGGGATTTCGAGTCTCAAACTGGCGCTCTGGGCCGCGCCGGAATCCTCGGAACTCGACGATCTTCGCCTCGAGCACATCCGGGCGGCCCGGTCGGACCTTCAGCACTCGAGGATCGCCTTCGCGGCGGAATGGGGAGGCGCTGTCGGGGCGTTGATGAGGCTCTTGGAAGGGTTGCAGGCCGCCCCCCGCGCGCTCGACCAGGCCCGGGCGATCGTCGTTCGGTCCTTCCTGTCGTCGGCAGCGACACCGAACCTCTTGGGCCTCCAGGACGGTACTTTTCTCGGGGAAGTTGCGCGCTTCTCGGAGGCCTGGACGAAGTCAGATGCGTTTGCCCAACACTGGTATCGGCGCTATCGCGAGGCCGAGTCGGACGAACTCGCGTGGGCGGCATTTCGACTCCTCCTGCGCTGCGTGGACAAGCGATTCTGGCTCTGGCGGGTCTCGATCGACCGCGCGGCGCCAACATCAGAGCGCCGCGAACGGTTCCTGAGGGCCCAGCGCAACGAGATCGTGCGCGCCGTGAAGGACAACGAGAAGAGCCTGGAAGACACGCTCGTGGGGGTGAAGGTCCTCGACTCCAGCCTATGGCCCTGGATGGGCTGGCCGGAAGTAGCTGACCAGTCTTGACTTTCATGGGGGCCTCCACGGGTCGAGAACACCCCAGCGGCTCTGATCCGGACCTGCAGCGGCAGCCCCTCGTGGATGCTTCCGAGGCATGAGCCGAAACCCGGTCGTGAGGCGGGAAGCTGTCGACCGACCCGGAGCAACTCAAAGCCCATCCACAAAGGACGTCGTACTGTGACGAACTGGTTCCTCAGACTCGTGCGACGGTCAGGGCAGCCCTCGGCACTGGGACCAGGCAGCCCGTCAACGGCGAATGGTGTCTCGGGCCCACCGAATCCAACGAGCGTGGGCCCCACCGCGGACAACCCGATCCGGGACTCCCAGAGCGATGTTCTAGGCCGGGCCCCGCTGGCGCGCCGGTTCGCCCAACAGCTGATGTCGCTCGATGCGACTGAAGGCTCCGTGGTTGGTGTGCTTGGTCCTTGGGGCTCTGGGAAGACCTCCTTCGTCAACCTCGCCCGGGCCGACCTCGAAGCCGCCGGTGCGACCGTGCTGGACTACAACCCCTGGATGTTCAGCGGCGCGGAGCAACTTGTCGACTCGTTCTTCCTCGAGCTTTCGGCGCAGCTCGGGCTTCGCCCCGAACTCGCCGAAATCGGTAAGAGTTTGGAGGAATACGGAGAGGCCTTTTCAGGCTTCAGTCTGTGGCCCCTACTGGGGCCGTGGGTCGAGCGAGGCCGGGCAACAACGAAGCTCCTGGCCAGGATCCTCCAGCGTCGCAAGCAGGGCTACTCCGGTCGACGGGTCAGGCTCGTGACCGCCCTCGCAGCGCTCACGAGGCCAATCGTTGTGATCCTGGATGACATTGATCGCCTCTCGACTGGAGAAATCAGGGATGTGTTCAGGCTCGTTCGCTTGACCGCGAGCTTCCCGAACGTCATTTACGTCGTAGCGTTCGACCGGCTCCGTGTTGAACAGGCCTTGGGCGAGCAAGGGATTCCCGGGCGTGACTACCTCGAGAAGATCCTCCAGGTGGCCGTCGACCTTCCGGCCGTGCCGGAGGCCGCACTAGATCGCCAGGTGTTCATGGCCATCGAGCACGCGATCTCCGGTGTCGACAGCCCTGGTCAGTTCGATGCTGACATCTGGTCCGACGTCTACATGGAGATCATCCGGCCCCTCATCGGAAACATGCGCGACGTTCGGCGGTATGCAGCCGCAGTTCACGGCACTGTGCGCGACCTCGCCGGGGAGGTAGCCCTACCAGATGTGCTCGCGCTCGAAGCGATCCGCGTGTTCTTGCCCGACGTGTTCCGGCGACTCCACGAATCGGTGATCAGCCTCACCGGCACGTCAGAGCGAGCCTACGGCCGGCAGGCCGACTCTGCCTCGAAGGCTCAAATCGATCGTCTGGTTGAAGCAGGCGGCGATGACGCCGAGGTTGTTCGCGATCTGATACAGCGGCTCTTCCCGGCCGCGCAGCGCCACTCTGGTGGTATGCACTACGGGAGTGACTCGAAGGCGGAGTGGCTCCGGAGGCGCCGCGTCGCACATTCTGACGTTCTTCGCATGTACCTCGAGCGCGTCGTCGGTGAAGAACTGCAAGCTTTCACGGACGCTGAACGGGCGTGGCTGCTGATGGCCGACGATGCGGCCTTTGACAGCTACCTTCGTTCGCTTGGCAACGAGCGGTTGCAGGATGTGATCGGGTCTCTCGAGGTCTTCGAAGGGCAATTCGCGCCCGAGCATGTGATTCCGGGGGGTGTGGTCCTGCTCAACTTGTTGGAGGATCTACCCGATCGCGATCGAGGGATGTTCGATCTCGGACCGGGAGTTGTCGTCCGGCGAGTAGTTTACCGGCTCTTGCGCTCGCTCGGAGACACCGACGCTATCGAACGAGCAACACGAGCGATGCTTCCTCGGGTGCGAACGCTGTCTGCGAAGGCTCAGCTCGTGACGATCGTCGGATACCGAGAAGACGCGGGCCACAAGCTCATCTCCGAAGCCGCCGCCAGTGAGCTAGAGGCTTCGTGGCGCGGCGAGATCCGATCGGCGCCGCCCAGCCTCTTGGCCCAGGAACGCCACTTGCTCCGAATCCTGCTACTCGCGAAGGAAGGTGCATCAAGCGCTGCGGAACCCTCGATCGAAGTCCCTGACTCTGCAGATGTCACTCTGGCGCTGCTCAGGTCAGCGCGGAGTGACATGCGCGCTCAGGCGATGGGGAGTCGTGCGGTGCGCCGCTCCCCCCGGCTCGCCTGGGATCGGCTGCTCGAGGTGGTCGGACACGAAGACCTTCTTCAAGAGCGCATCAGCCGCCTCAAAGCGATGCAGCCCGAGGACGCAGATGAACTACTTGCACTTGTCGACAGGTACTCCTCAGGCTGGCGACCGGGCGACTTCGACGACGGCTAAGATTGCGGTCGCTCTCGGGCTCGACCACTGCCGCTCATTGGCCACTCTGGCGACGGTGAGGGCTGCGGACCCGCTGCGGCAGCCCTTCGTGCATGCTCCCGGCATGAGCCGAAGTCTGGTCCTGAAGCGGGACGCCTCGCCCGAGTCGCTGGTCGCCACTCTCAAGGCGCTGGAGCTGCAGAAGACGCTGGACAGCGAGCCGGTGCTGACCGCGCTGCGCCACTTCCCGGCGCAGCCGGCGCGCCACGTGCCGTTCCCGGACGCCCTGCACCCGAAGCTGTGCGCGGCGCTGCGGGGGCGGGGCATCGAGCAGCTCTACTCGCACCAGGCGGCGGCCTACGAGACCGCGCGCGAAGGGCGGAACCTCGTGGTGGTGACGCCCACCGCCTCGGGCAAGACGCTCTGCTACAACCTGCCGGTCCTCGACCGCATCCTGAAGGACCCGGACGCCCGGGCGCTGTACCTGTTTCCCACCAAGGCGCTGGCCCAGGACCAGCTCGCCGAGCTGTACGCGATGATCCAGGCGCTGGGCGCCGACATCGGCACGTTCACCTACGACGGCGACACCCCGCAGGACGCGCGCAAGGCGATCCGCTCGAAGGCCCACGTCGTCGTCACCAACCCCGACATGCTCCACAAGGGGGTGCTGCCGCACCACACGAAGTGGGTCAAGTTGTTCGAGAACCTGCGCTACGTCGTGATCGACGAGCTGCACACGAGCCGCGGCGTCTACGGCTCGCACGTCGCCAACGTGCTGCGGCGGCTGCGGCGGATCTGCGAGTTCTACGGCTCCAAGCCGCAGTTCCTGTGCTCGTCGGCGACGATCGGCAACCCGAAGGAGCTGGCCGAGGCGCTGGTCGAGCAGCCCGTCGAGCTGATCGACGACAACGGCGCCCCGCGCGGCGAGCGCCACTTCGCGATCTACAACCCGCCGGTGGTCAACCGCCAGCTCGGCATCCGCCGCTCGGCGCTGGGCTCCGCCCGCGACATCGCGCTGTCGTTCCTGCAGAAGGGGCTGCAGACGATCGTGTTCGCGCCGTCGCGGCTGGCGACCGAGGTGCTCGTCACGTATCTCAAGGAGTCGCTGGAGACGAAGCCGGGCTCCGACGGCGTGATCCGCGGCTACCGCGGCGGCTACCTGCCGCTGCAGCGGCGCGAGATCGAGAAGGGGCTGCGCGACGGGGAGGTGCTGGGCGTCGTCTCCACGAACGCGCTGGAGCTGGGCGTCGACATCGGCAGCCTCGACGTCTCGATCCTGCTCGGCTACCCCGGCAGCGTGGCCTCGGCGTGGCAGCAGGCGGGCCGCGCCGGCCGCCGCCAGGGTTCTTCGGTCGCCGTGCTGGTCGCCAACTCGACCCCGCTCAACCAGTTCATCGCCACCCACCCGGACTACTTCTTCGATTCCCCGGTCGAGTACGGCCGCATCAACCCCGAGAACCTGCACATCCTGCTGGCCCACGTGAAGTGCGCGGCGTTCGAGCTGCCGTTCACGGACGGCGAGCGCTTCGGCAAGGAGGACCTGCGCGAGATCCTGGCGTTCCTGGAGGCCGAGCGGCTCGTCCACCAGACCGCGGGCCGCTGGCACTGGACCAGCGAGAGCTACCCGGCCGACGCGGTCTCCCTGCGCAGCGTGTCGTCCGACAACTTCGTCGTCCAGGACATCACGCGGGAGCCGCGCATCATCGCGGAGGTCGACTTCTCCTCGGCGCCGATGACGCTGCACGAGAAGGCCGTCTACCTGCTCGAGGGCAAGACTTTCTTCGTCGAGAAGTACGACCACGAGGAGCGCCGCGCCCACGTGCGCGAGGCCGAGGTCGACTACTACACCGACGCCATCACGTACACGAAGGTGAAGATCCTCGACCGCTTCGAGGCCGCGCCGGCGAAACGCGCGGCGAAGAACCACGGCGAGGTCCACGTCAGCTCGCAGGTGGTCGGCTTCAAGAAGATCAAGTTCTGGACCAACGAGAACGTCGGCGCGGGCGACCTGCAGATGCCCGAGAACCAGATCCACACCACGAGCTACTGGCTGACGATCCCACGCGAGCTGCTGCAGGGCCTGCTCTACACGAGCGAGGAGAAGCGGGACGGGGTGGTGGGACTCTCCTACGTGATGTCGCAGCTCGCGGCGCTGTTCCTGCTGTGCGACCGCCGCGACCTCGGCGTCGCGGTGGGCGACAACGGCCAGGGCGAGGCGCGGGTCGAACGCGGCCTGCGCCGGCTGCCGGCCACGCTGCGGCGCGACCCGCTCCCCGGCGACGACTACGAGCCCAACGTCTTCCTCTACGACAACTACCCGGGCGGGATCGGTCTCTCCGAGCCGCTGTTCCGGCTCCACGACCGCCTGCTCGACGAGAGCCTGCGCCTGATCGAGGCCTGCCCCTGCGAAGACGGCTGCCCGTCCTGTGTCGGCCCCCCGGGCGAAGTCGGCGCCCGCGGCAAGGAGGTCGCGCGCGCCCTGCTGAAGGCGATCCTCGGCTGAGGTTCGCGGGTTCGGAGGTCAGGCTGGCACGTAGGTCAACCGGATCACGTCTGCGCCGACCCGATCGTGGCTCACCAGGCGGAGCGGCGGTCGCGGTCCCGCGAAGTAGGGCGTGCCGTGACCGAGCACGACGGGGTGCAGGTAGATCCGATACTCGTCGATCAGGCCGAGTTCGGTGAGGCTCCGGGCCAGCGTCGGGCCCGCCACCTCGATCTCCCCTTGACGCTCGGCCTTCAGCGCGCGGATCGCCGTCTCCAGGTCTCCCTCGACGAGCGTGGCGTTGGGACCGACGGACTTCGCCGCGCGCGACACGACCCACTTCGGCTGCTTCCGCCAAGCCACGGCGAAGGCGCGCTCGTCGGCATTCCACTCGGGATGCTCGTCGTCCCAGTAGCGCATGAGCTCGTACACGGTTCGGCCGTAGAGGCTGCCCGCCTGGCCCTCGGCCTCCGCGACGAAGTGGCGGAACAGCGTGGCGTCGGGCGCGAACGCCAGGTGGTCGACGTAGCCGTCGAGCGACTGGTTCATTCCGAACACGAGCCTGGCCATCACCACCTCACCGCGCCGCCCCAGCCCTCCCCGACGCGGCTCGCCGAAGGACGGGTCCTGAGCGATCGTAGCGGATCGGCGCCAGCGCCGCCGCGAAAATTACACAGCCGTGACAGACCCCGGGGCAGGCCGGGCTCGACAATCGGCGGGTCATGAACCTGTACCTCGATGGCCCCGAAGCCCCGCCTGCCCTGACGCCGGAGAAGACGCTGCGCCAGCTCGTCGCGCCGTGGGCGCAGGCGGACGACCGCCGCGCGCTGGCGCAGCTCGCCACCACCGGCGCGCTGTACGCCGCCGGCTGGCTCGCGCTGCTGTTCGCCGTTCGCTCGGGCGTCCACTACGGCCTGGTGCTGCTGGGCGCGGTGCCGGTCGCCGGGCTGCTGGTGCGGCTGTTCATCTTCCAGCACGACTGCGGCCACGGCTCGTTCTTCAGCAAGCCGCGCTGGAACGACGCGGTGGGCCGGGTGCTCGGCGTGCTGACGCTGTCGCCCTACACCTACTGGCGCAGCACCCACGCCATCCACCACGCGTCCTCGGGCAACCTCGACCGCCGCGGCTTCGGCGACATCACCACGATGACGGTGGACGAGTACCGCGCCGCCTCGCCGCTCAAGCGCTGGGCCTACCGCCTCTACCGCTCGACGCCCGTGCTGCTGGGCCTGGGGCCGACCTACCAGTTCGTGATCAAGCACCGGCTGCCGTTCGACCTGCCGCGCACGTTCCGCAAGGAGTGGCGCAGCATCTGGCTCAACAACCTCGCGCTGGCGGTCCTGATCCTCGGCGCCGGTCTGCTCCTGGGCTGGAAGACGCTCGCCCTCGTGCAGATCCCGGTCACGCTGATCGCCGGCCTGGGCGGGGTGTGGCTGTTCTACGTGCAGCACCAGTTCGAGGACACCTACTGGGCCCACGACGGCGACTGGGACGTGGAGTCCGCCTCGTTCCGCGGCAGCTCGTTCTACGACCTGCCGGCCGTGCTGCGCTTCTTCAGCGGCAACATCGGCTACCACCACCTGCACCACTACGCGAGCCGGATCCCGAACTACCGGCTGCGCGCCTGCCACGAGTCCGACCCGCGGCTGCGCGCCGCGCCCCGGCTGACGATCGCGACCTCGCTGCGCTCCGCCAAGCTGCGGCTGTGGGACGAGGAGAGCCAGCGCCTGGTGCCGTTCTCGGCCGTCTCGCTCTGAACCCGGGGCGCCGGTCCCCGTGCGGCCGGCGTCGTGTTATGAAGCGGGGGTGATCGTCCGCGCCACCCTGCTCCTCGTCGGCCTCGCCGCGACCGTTGCGGTCGCGGCGCCGACGCCCACCGCGACCGGCGCCCACGCGCTGGTGCTCGGCGTCGCCCAGGACGGGGGCGTGCCCCACATCGGCTGCCGGCAGGAGCTGTGCGCGACCGCCCGCCGCGATCCGGCCCAGCGGGTCGCGGTCGCGAGCCTCGGCCTGGTGGACGAGGCGACGGGCGAGCGATTCCTGATCGACGCGACGCCCGACCTCGAGAGCCAGCTCGAGCGCCTCAACGCCGGCCGCGAGACGGAGCGGCGACGCCCGGTCGACGGCGTGCTGCTGACCCACGCCCACGTCGGCCACTACGCGGGACTGATGCTGCTCGGCCGCGAGGCGCTCGGCGCCGACCGCGTGGCCGTGCACGCGACGCCCGCGATGGCGGCCTTCCTGCGGGCGAACGGGCCATGGAGCCAGCTCGTCGCGCAGCGCCAGGTCGAGCTGCACGAGCGGCCGCCGGGCGACGAGTTCGCGCTGGGCCGCTTCCGCGTCACGCCGCTGAAGGTGCCGCACCGCGACGAGTTCTCGGACACGGTGGGGTACCGGGTGCGCGGCCCGGGCGGGTCCCTGCTCTACGTGCCGGACGTCGACAAGTGGGAGAAGTGGGAACGGCGCCTCGAGGACGAGGTGCGCGCCGTGGACGTGGCGCTGCTCGACGCCACCTTCTTCGACGCGCAAGAGATCCCCGGCCGCGCGATCGCCGACATCCCGCACCCGCTGGTGGGCGAGACGCTCGACCGCCTCGCGGCGGCCGGGCTCGCCTCGCGCGTGGTCCTGATCCACATCAACCACACGAACCGCCTGCTGTGGGACCCCGCGGCGGCGCGCGCCGTCGAGGGACGCGGCGCGCGCGTCGCCCGCACGGGCGACCGCTTCCCGCTCTAGGCCGATGGCGCTCACCCTGCGCGAACGGCTCGCGCGCCTGAAGGAGGAAGGCGGCGCGCCCCCGGCGCCCGCGGCATCTTCCGCGCCCGCCCCGGCCGAGGACCGGGCCGAGCCGGCCGCGGGCGGCGCGGACGCGCTGGCGCGACTCGAGCGCACGATGCTCGGCGCCGCGGGCGAGGGGCTCTCGCTGCGCGAGCGGCTCTCACGGCTGGCCGCGGCGGTGCCCGCGCGGCGCGAGCGTGCCGAAGTCGCGCGCGACCCGTGGCGGGTCCGCGAGGGCGACGAAGACGGCGCCGGCTTCACGCGGGCCCACGCGATTCTTGGCGGGGACCCGGCGGAACCCGGCTTCGAGTGGGACGTGCACGCGCCGCGGCGCAGGGTGCCGATCGAAGAGCTGGTCCAGGGCCTGCGCGTGCAGAACGCCCACGGCGAGTTCTTCCGCGTCGACGAGCGGGCACCGCTCGAACGCTTCCACGGCGAGCTGCCACTCTCGCGGCTGACTGCATCGCCGAAGGATGGCGTGCGGCTGCTCACGGGAGACGACGCCCTCGCCGGCATGGACCTGGCACGGGTCGCCTTCCTCGACACCGAGACGACCGGCCTCGCCGGCGGCGCCGGCACCGCGGCGTTCCTGGTCGGCCTCGGCTGGGTCGAGGACGACCGCTTCGTGGTCCGCCAGTACTTCATGCGCGACTACCACGAGGAGGCCGCGCTGCTCTCGGCGGTGGCCGAGGACCTCGCGCGCTTCGACGGCCTCGCCACCTTCAACGGCCGCAACTTCGACGTGCCGCTGCTCGAGACCCGCTTCCGCCTGAACCGCATGCGCTTCCCGCTCTCGGAGGCGCCGCACCTCGACCTGCTGCACCCGGCGCGCCGGCTGTGGAAGCTGCGGCTCGAGAGCTGCACGCTGCAGCGGCTGGAGCGCGAGCTGCTCGGTGTGCGGCGCGAGGGCGACGTGCCGGGCGCCGACGTGCCGCACCTGTGGTTCCGCTTCATCCGCGACGGCGACGCGCGCGGCATGGCGAAGGTGCTGCAGCACAACCGGCTCGACATCCTGTCGCTCGCGGCGCTCGCCGCGCTGGCGGCGTCGTGGGTGAACGACGGCAGTGCCGAGGACCCGCGCGACGTGTGGAGCCTGGCTCGCGCCCTCGACCAGGCCCGCGACGCCGAGCGCTCCGAGGCCGCGTTCCGCCGCGCCGCGGACGACGACAGCAGCCCGTGGCGCGGAGCGGCGCTGCTGGAGCTGGCGCGCCGTGCGCGGCGGCGGGGCGCGACCGACGAAGAAGGCGTCGCGCTCGAGCGGGCAGCGGAAGGCGGCGACCCGCGCGCGCTGCGTCAGCTCGCGATCCACCTGGAGCACCGGCGCCGCGACCCCGCCGCGGCGCTCGCAGTCGCGAGCCGCGCGCTCGAGGCGCTGATGGCGGGGGACGGCGATGCCGTGCTGGCCCTCGACCTGCGCCGGCGCCTGGCGCGCCTGGCGCTCAAGGTCGAGCGGCTCAGTCGGGCCGGCCGAGCTCGAGCTTGAGGTACGCGGCGAGGTCCTGGATGGCGGTGGGCTTGGGGAACACGGCGAGGCCCTGCGCCCTCGCGGCGGCGATCAGGGGCGAGTTCTGGTAGCCCGTCAGCACCGCGACCGTCAGCCCGGGCTGCGCCTTGCGCAGCGCCTCGGCCAGCGACGCACCGCCTGCCCCCGGCATCACCAGGTCGACGACCGCCGCGTCGAAGCGGGCCGCGGCGGACCGCGCCAGCGCCTGCTCCGACGAGTGGGCCTGCTCGACCTCGAAACCGTGGCGCGCCAGGGAACGAGCCAGCATCTCCGTCAGGTCGGCGTCGTCGTCGACGACGAGCAGTCGCGGGGCGTCCTTCTTCACGAAACCAATTGTACGGCGGCCGCGGGCCGCGCGAGGTCCGGATGACCCGCGCCCGGCGGATCACCGACCTGCTCGGCCTGCTGATCCTGCAGCTCGCGATCGTCGACGTGTTCCCGCCCGCGCTGCTGCTGCTGCCCACGCTGCCGGCGGGCGGCGACCTCGTCTGCCACTACCCGGCCTTCGAGTGGCTGCGCCACGAGCTGCTGCCGCACGGGCGGCTGCACGGCTGGTACCCCGGCGCCTACCTCGGCCACCCGCTGTTCCTCTACTACTTCCCGCTGCCGTTCGTCGCGATGGCCGCTCTCGAGCCCTTCTTCGGCGCGCCGGCCGCATTCAAGCTCGGCAGCGCGCTGGGCGCCTTCCTGCTGCCGACGGCCACCTACCTGGCGCTGCGGCTGATGGCGCTGCCGTTCCCGGCCCCGCTGTGCGGGGCGGCGGGGGCGCTCGTCTTCCTCTTCGTCGAGGACAACCCGATCTGGGGCGGCACCCTGGCCTCGACGCTGACCGGCGAGTTCGCCTACGCGTGGGGCACCGCGCTGGGCGTCGTGTTCCTCGGCTTCGCCTGGCGGGCGCTGCGCGAGGGCGGCGGGCTGGCGGCGCCCTCGCTGCTGCTGGGGCTCGTCGGGCTCACCCACGGCTACGCCGTGCTGTGGGCCGGGTTGTCCGCCTCGAGCCTGCTGGCCTGGTCGAAGCGGCCCGGGCGCGACGTGCTTCGCCTCGCGGCGATCGCGCTGATGGGCTTCGGCACGGCGGCGTTCTTCCTGGTGCCGCTGCTGGCCGACTGGGGCTGGACCACGCCCTACAACGACCCGTGGCTCGAGGCCGGCTGGCTGCACCTGCTGCCGCCCCTGCTGTGGCCGCTCCTCGCGCTGGCCGTGGTCGGGCTGATCACGACGGTGCGCGAGCGCGACCCGAGACTTGCGTACCTGGGTGGCGCCGCGCTGTTCGGGCTCGGCCTGGCCGCGGCCAGCCCGGCGCTCGGCCTGATCGACGTGCGGCTGCTCCCGTTCGCCCAGCTCTCGCTGGCGATCGCCGGCTCCGCCTGGCTGGGACTGCTGCTCTCGCGCCTGCGGCGCGCCGACCTCGCGGCACTGGCCGTCGTGCTGGCGGCCGTGGCCTGGGGCGAGGGCCGGTCGCAGGTCGTGCGCACGTGGGCCGAGTGGAACTACTCCGGCCTCGAGGCCAAGGACCTGTGGCCGCAGTGGCGGCAGCTCAACGAGGCGCTCTCGGGCGGCGTGGGCGACCCGCGCGTGTTCGTCGAGTACGCGAACGAGCACGAGCGGGCGGGCTCGGTGCGGATGTACGAGACGCTGCCCTACCTGTCGGGCCGCTCGACGCTGGAGGGCGTCTACAACCAGGCCAGCCTGATGACCCACGCGGTCTACTACGTGCAGTCGCAGCTCGCCCTGCGCGCGCCCAACCCGTTCCGCAGCCGCCGTTACGCGAGCCAGGACGTGGCCGCGGCGCTGCCGCGGCTGCGGCTGCTCAACGTGCGCGAGATCGTGGCGTTGTCCGCTCCGCTCGAGCAGGCGCTGTCCGCCCGCGACGACGTCGAGCGCGTCGCCCGCATCCCGCCCTACAACGTGTTCGCGCCGAAGGACCCGGGGCCGGGTTACGTCGAGCCGCTCCGCTTCGCCCCGGTGCGGGCGGGCACCGACGACTGGCGCGAGCGCGCCTACCGCTGGCTCGAGCGCGAGCCGCTGCCGGGCGCGCTGCTCGTGTTCTCGGACGACGCGGCGCTGTTCCCGCTCGCCGAGCGCGACCCCTGGCTGGCGCCGCCGGAGGTGCCGCTGCCGGACGGGGTCGCCGTGGAGTCGGTGGTCGAGCCCGAGCGGATTCGCATTCGCACCAGCCGCCCCGGTCACCCGCTGCTGGTCAAGGTCTCGTGGCACCCGCGCTGGAAGGCCCGCGGCGCCCACGGCCCCTTCCGGGTCGCCCCGGCGCTGATGCTCGTGATCCCCACGGCCCCCGACGTCGAGCTGCGCTACGAGCGCGACGTGCGCGACCGGCTGGGCGCCGCCCTCACGCTCGCGACGCTCCTCCTGCTCGCCGCCTGGACGTGGTTCGAGCGGCGGCGCGCCGCTCGGGAAGGGGCCCGGAGCGACTCCGGGTCCCGAGCCCCCGAGCGGGCGCTTCCCGGCCGGGGCGCCCTGGTGCCGCTGGCGCTGGTCCTGGCTCTCGCCGGCATGCGGCTGTGGCCCGCACACCCGGTCGAGCCGCCCGGGCTCGCCGCCGAACTGACCGCCCGCGCCGAAGCTGCCGCCGGGGACGGGCGCTGCGAGGAGGCTCGGGAGTACGCCCGGCAGGCCGGGCTCCGCAGCCCGGACCCGGCCCTGTCGGCCCGGCTCCAGCGCGCCATCGCCTGCCCGCACTGAGCTTCCGGGTTACAGTTCTCGGGTGAAGCCGCTGCGTCTGGCCGCCCCGATCTCGTTCGTCCTGCTATCCCTGTCGGCCCTCGGAACCGGAGCGGGGGACACCCAGGCGACCGCGCTCCGCGTGCTGCTGGTGGGAGACGCGGGCAACCCCGACCCGGCCGGCGAGCCGGTGTTGCGGGCGCTCGAAGGCGAGCTGCGCCGGGACCCGGAGCGCACGTTGCTCGTCTTCCTCGGCGACAACATCTACCCGAACGGGATGCCGGCCGCCGACGCCCCGGACCGGGCCGAAGCCGAGCGCCGGTTGAACGCGCAGATCGACCTCGGGGTGAAGAGCGGCGTGCGCACGATCTTCATCCCCGGCAACCACGACTGGGACTCGGAGCGCCCCGACGGGTGGGAGGCGGTGCGCCGCCAGGCCGCCCACGTCGCCCAGCGCGGCGGCGCGATCGCCGAGCTCCTGCCGCGCGACGGCTGCCCGGGGCCGGCCGTGGTGGACCTGCCCGCACTCCGCCTGATCGCGCTCGACACCCAGTGGTGGCTGCACGACGGCCCGCGCCCCGAGCACCCCACCTCGACCTGCCCGACCGACTCCCCGGACGAGGTGATCGGCGAGCTCAAGAACGTGCTGGCCGGCGGCCGGCCCCGCCTCGTCGTCGGCCACCACCCGCTCGCGTCCGGCGGTCCCCACGGCGGCAAGTTCTCGTGGCGCCAGCACTTCTTCCCGCTGACCGACGTCAAGAAGGGGCTGTGGCTGCCGCTGCCCGGGATCGGCTCGATCTACCCGCTGGCGCGCAAGACCGGGGCCTCGGACCAGGACCTCTCGGGCCGCCGCAACAAGGCGATGCGGCTGGCGCTGGAGGCGGCGTTCGCGGCGCATCCGCCGCTGGCGTACGCCGCGGGGCACGAGCACACGCTGCAGGTGCTGCGCAAGCCGGGCCTGCCGCCGCTGCTGGTCAGCGGCACCGGGTTCTTCGACCACGGCTCGCCCGTCTACAACGTCTCCGGCACCGTCTACAAGTCGAGCGAGGCCGGCTTCATGCGCCTCGACGTCGACGCCCGCGGCGGCGCCCGTCTCGCCGTCATGGAGGTCGACCGGGAGGGCCGGGCCCAGCCCGCCCACGCGGAAACCCTGCGCTAGGCGCGGTCGTTTGTGGCAGCATTGCGGGCCGCGCACGAGAGAGAGAACCTGAGCTTGCCGACCGCCGCCACCTTCGAGTCCTACCTCCGCTCCCACAAGCCGCAGATCCCGCTGGCCGGCGCCCAGGCCGTGCTCGAGCTGGCCGCCGAGGGGGCGACGATCCCGTTCATCGCCCGCTACCGCAAGGAGCGCACCGGCAACCTCGACGAGGTCGCGATCGCCGCCGTGATCGACCTCAAGGAGGAGTTCGAGGAGCTCGAGAAGCGGCGCGCCTTCGTGCGCGAGGAGATCGAGAAGCAGGGCAAGCTGACGCCCGAGCTGGCGGCCGCGATCGCCGCCGCGCCCGACCGCCTCGCGCTCGAGGACCTGTACCTCCCCTACAAGCGCAAGCGGCGGACCAAGGCCGCGCTGGCCCGCGAGGCGGGGCTCGAGCCGCTGGCGGACTGGATCTGGAACTGCGGCCACGGCACGGAGCAGCCGCAGGAGGGCCAGACCCTCGAGCTGTGGGCGTTCACCTTCCGCAACCCCGAGAAGGAGATCGAGACCGCCGAGCGGGCGATCGAAGGCGCGCGCGACATCCTGGTCGAGCGGCTGTCGGAGCGCCAGGACCTGCGCCAGCTCGCCCGCGAGGCGCTGTTCCGCAAGGGCGTGGTGCGCACCGAGAAGGGCGAGAAGGCCAAGTCGCCCAGCAAGTACGACCGCTACTTCGACTACCGCGAGGCCGTCGCCTCACTGCTCAAGCCGGAGCACTCGCACCGCTTCCTGGCGTTGCGCCGAGGCTTCGTCGAGGAGGAGCTGAAGCTCCGCATCGAGGGGCCGCCCGAGGACGCCGACTTCGATGCCCGCCTGGTCGCAGCCTTCGAGGGCGCCGCCTGCACGGTCGCCGACTCGCCCGGCGCCGCGGTGCTGCGCGAGGCGGCGCGGCTGGCCCTGTTCGCCTACGTCAAGCCGAGCCTCGAGGCCGAGGTGCTGAAGGAGCTGAAGACGGTCGCGGACCACGCGGCGATCGAGGTCTTCGCCGCCAACGTGCGCGACCTGCTGCTGGCGCCGCCGCTCGGGTCCCAGGCCGTGATCGGCGTCGACCCCGGCGTGCGCACCGGTTGCAAGGTCGCGGCGGTCGACGCCTCGGGCCGCTACGTCGAGAGCGCGGTCTTCAAGACCCAGACCGACGAGCAGAAGCAGAAGGCGAAGCAGCTCCTCGTCGAGCTGCTCGAGCGGCAGCCGCCGCGCGCGTTCGCTGTCGGCAACGGCACCGCCGGGCGCGAGACCGAGCGCTTCCTGCGCGACACGGTGCGCGAGGCCGGCAAGTCGGTGCCGGTCGTCCTGGTCAGCGAGGCCGGCGCCTCGGTCTACAGCGCGAGCCCGATCGCGCGCGAGGAGTTCCCGGACCTCGACCTGACCGTGCGCGGCGCGATCTCGATCGCGCGCCGGCTGCAGGATCCGCTCGCCGAGCTCGTCAAGATCGACCCCAAGAGCATCGGCGTCGGCCAGTACCAGCACGACGTCAACCCCAACGCCCTGAAGCGGGCGCTCGACCGCGTCGTCGACTCCTGCGTGAACCGCGTGGGCGTCGACCTCAACACCGCCTCGCGCCCGCTGCTGTCGCACGTCTCGGGCATCGGCGAAGCGCTGGCCGCGGCGCTCGTCGAGCACCGCGAGAAGAACGGCCTGTTCAAGTCGCGGCGCGAGCTGCTCGACGTGCCGCGCTTCGGGGCCCGTGCGTTCGAGCAGGCGGCCGGCTTCCTGCGCGTGCGCGGCGGCGACGAGCCGCTCGACGAGACCGGCGTCCACCCCGAGCGCTACGAGGCGCTGCGGGCGCTGGCGGCGACGCTCGGCAAGGAGGTCACCGCGCTGCTCGGGCCCGGCGCCGCCGTGGTCCGCGAGCACGTCGGCGAGCTGGCCCGCGCGGTCGGCGAGTTCACGGCCATGGACGTGATCGCCGAGTTGGAGAAGCCCGGCCGCGACCCGCGCGAGACCTTCGTCCCGCTCGAGTTCCGCGAGGACGTCAAGGAACTGAAGGACCTGCAGCCGGGCATGGAGTGCCCGGGCATCGTCACCAACGTCACCAACTTCGGGGCCTTCGTCGACGTCGGCGTGCACCACGACGGGCTGGTCCACGTCTCGCAGCTCGGCACCCGCTTCTTCAAGGACCCGCACGAGGCGGTCAAGCCTGGCGACCACGTCAAGGTGCGGGTGCTGGCGGTCGACCTCGAGAAGGGGCAGTTCTCGCTCTCGATGCGCCCGGCCGACGAGCCGAAGCGCCACAAGCCGCGGCCGAAGCGCGGCAAGCCCGGGGGCAAGGGGCACGCGCCGCAGGCTGCGGGCCCGGCTGCGGCGCCCGGCGGTGCTGCCGGCGCCGGCCCTGGGGGAGAGAAGCGGTCGCGGCGGCGCCCCGGTCGCCGGCCCGAAGGCGGATCTGCTCCGCCGCGCGAAGGTGCGGCACCTGCGCCTTCCGGCGGCCCGCGGCCCGACCGCGGCCCGAAGCCGGGCGGCGAGCGCGGCCCGCGCCGCGAGGACCGCGGCCGCGGCGAGCGGCCCGCTGCGGCTCCGCGGCCGGGTCAGGGGCGGCCGGTCTTCAACAACCCGTTCGCGGCCCTGCTCGGCCTGCAGGACAAGGACAAGAAGAACTAGTCCTTAGTTCCCTAAATACGTTGACGTATACTGGGCCACAGATGCTGCCGGCATTCACGCCGGGCATCTGGGGTCTGAATGGCAAGAACAAGCCCATTCGCAATCAAGCTCACTCCCCAGGAGCGTGCCGAACTGGAGGCGCGAGCCAGAGCA
>JAANMV010000528.1_pt1 | contig 47099 bp, 42 predicted proteins | sample 7279661 | NCBI WGS metagenome assembly JAANMV01 (sample SAMN14094540, study PRJNA606508) | bioreactor metagenome | isolation source: A lab-scale SPAN reactor treating ammonium-rich wastewater day 121 | place: Ireland: Galway | collected 2017-05-16
AAGCCGGCGTCAGTTGCACGCGTGATCTCGTCGGAGCAAAAGGTTCGTTTGGCGGAACTGTATGGGCAGTTCCATGCCGCTCTCGATCCGTTTGATCCGGGAGTGCGCCGGGCGGAAAAGGAATTTTACGCGTCGCTGCGCACCCTCCATGTCTCCCATGCAGCAGATGTCCCTTTTGACGAGTTCAGGCGCTACGCGGTATATCAGTGTAAACTCTATCTGCGAAATAACTGATGGCGCTGGCTGAGCTTGTTGAGATTCACCTGAACGACCGGTGCATTCTTGCTTGGAGGCGCGCTACGCGCGCGTGGCGAAGCCGTGAGCACCCGCGGACTTCAGCTTTTCCGATGAAACTCCTTAAAGTTCTTTGTGTGTTCGGCACGCGGCCGGAAGCCGTCAAGGTGGCGACATTGATTTCAGGGTTGCGTTACTTGCTGACATTGCGGTCTTGGCTGGAACCGTGTCGGATTTCCTGATGAAACGCGTGTGCATCATGACCGCCGGTCAGCTCGCCAACTGCCCAAGCTTCACGCCGACGACTGGGTGGTCCTGTGGGATGATTTGCATCGGCAGGGCGACCTGCAATCGTTCGCCGAATTTATCAGGACGCTCCGGCGCAACCAGATTCCGCATGAGGTCGCCTGTTGCCAGGCATTCCGCACGTTGGGCCTGGTCTTCTCGCCGAAGTTTTCACGCGTGAAGCATTACTGTTGAGGTTCCTTGAAAACCCGATCAAACGCTGCGTGACGGGACGCGGCCTACGGGAATTCTGTCCAAATCCGACGTCATGGAATTGAAGCGCATTTGTCTGGTAAGCCCCGGCCATCCAGCCAATAACCCGCGGCTGGTTCGCAACGCGAACGCGCTTTGTTCCGCTGGTCATGAGGTGGTCGTCGTATCGCCCCGATTCGATCCGCGCTGGGCGTCGCTGGAAGAGGGGATCGTTTCCAAGGCGCGCTGGACGTATGTTCCCGTGGATATGTTGCGCACTGCTTCCGGACGCCGGTTGTGGCGACTCGCGCGATTCCGTCGGCGCATTTGCTTCTTCTTTGCGAAACGAACCCATTCCACTTGGTTTGATGAACGGGCCGTCCCGTATGGATTCACCGCCCTCGCGCAAGCCGCGCGCCTTGTGAACGCAGATTTGTATCTTGCCCAGCAGCATTCCGCTCTCCCCATCGCGTTGAAAGCAATCCGGGGGCGGAATATCCCCATCGCAATGGACGCCGAGGACTTGCTGGCAGAACAACCTTCGCCCGAAGCGCCAATCAGCGCACGAATTGAGCAGCGGTTTCTGCGACGGTGTTCCTTCGTCCTCACCATGTCGGTGACTGCGTCCGAGCATCTGGCCGCGAAGAACGGTCTTTCAGAGCCACCTTTGGTGCTGCACAACGTCCCGGCTTTGTCGGAGCGAATCGGCATCCAACCACCCTTGAATCGGATCCCCAAGCCGTTTCCCACAGTCTATTGGTTTGGCCAGACCATCGGCGCTGCGTCGCGCCTGGAACAAATTGTCCGCGCCATGCCCTTGGTGAAATCTCATTTTCGATTGGTGCTGCGGGGCAACCCGATTGGTGATTATGTCAACTCCCTCCGGGAACTGGCGCGTGGACTTGGTTGCGCCGAGCGCGTGGAAGTGTTGCCGGTGGCCGATCCGGCCGAAATGGTCAAGCTGGCGGCAGAACACGATGTGCTGTTTGGCAGCCAACCCGGTCAAAGCCTGTACAACCAATGCGCGATTGGGAACAAAGTGATGACCGGGATTCTGGCGGGTCTGGCCATCCTATTCTCGGACACAGTTGCGCACCGCCGCTTGCTGGCTCAGTTCCCGGGTTTGGGCGAGTGCGTGCCCGACCAGGATGAGCAGGACGTCGCGCGCGTGTTGAATCATTGGTTTTCCCCAACGATGCCCGTGCGCGCAGTACTGCAACGCTGCTGGGACGTGGCCGGTGAACGTCTGAACTGGGACTACGAATCAAAGCTGCTCACAGCAAAGGTCGCGGCCGTCCTTGAAGCAAAATCAGGAAAGTGAAACCACTGAAGCTTGCGGTAGTTCTTGGAACCAGGCCGGAGGCCATCAAATTGGCGCCGTTGATCATGGCCGCCCGGGTGCGGGCCAGCGAATTCGAACCGCTGGTGATCTCAACCGGACAACACAGCGAGATGGTGTCGTCGGTGTTGAACTTCTTTTCGATCCATCCTGACTTGGAACTGAAGGTCATGACCACCGGGCAGACTTTGGCGGGTCTGACTTCGCGCTTGATGGAGAGTCTGGATGCTGCCCTTGAGTCAACGCGCCCGGACCTGGTAGTGGTGCAAGGAGACACAACGACCGCCATGTGCGGCGCGCTTGCGGCATTCTATCGCCGAATCCCCGTGGCCCACGTCGAGGCCGGACTGCGAACCGACCGATTGGATGCGCCCTTTCCCGAAGAACTAAACCGGCGGGTGGTGGGCCAGGTTGCCTCGTGGCACTTCGCCCCGACGGAACGAGCCAAAGCGGCATTATTGCGTGACGCCGTCCACCTGCTGGGCGGACGCATTTTTGTAACCGGCAATACGGTGATTGACGCGTTGCTGGAAGCCTCGCGCCGGGTGCAATACACGCCGCCGGCGGATCCCGTCCTCCAACAAGTTGAAGGCTGGCTCAAAGCCCGACCAGGGCGACGGATGATTCTAGTGACCGGCCATCGCCGCGAAAACTTCGGTGAGAGGTTCAAGGAATTCTGCCTGTCGCTAAGAGACATTGCCGCAGCGCACGACGAGGTTCTGATCGTGTACCCGGTTCATCTCAATCCAAATGTAAAAGAACCTGCCACGCGTTTGCTCGGCGGGGTCGCCAGCATTCTGCTCACCGAACCGAAGAGCTACCCGGTTTTTGTCCGGTTGATGATGCTCTCGGCGCTGATCATCACGGACAGTGGCGGAGTGCAGGAAGAGGCGCCGGCCCTCGGAAAGCCAGTGTTGATCACCCGCGAGACGACCGAACGACCGGAGGCGTTGGAAGCCGGCGTTGTGGCACTTGTCGGGGCCAATCGTGAACGACTTGTGGCCGCTACAACTGAATTGCTCGACGACGCAGCGGCCTACACGCGAATGGCAAAAGGGCTAAGCCCGTACGGAGATGGCTTTGCATCAGCTCGCTGTCTTGATTTGTTGGCCGGAAAGCCGGTTGAAGAATTCAAGCCTCCGCTTGCTGGAAGTCGGCAGTAGAATGCGCATCGCTATCACAGTTGACCCGATCATTCCCGTGCCGCCAACGCTTTACGGCGGCATCGAGCGCATCGTGGATTTTTTGGTGCGCGGACTCGTGGAACGCGGGCACGAGGTTTCGCTTCTCGCCCATCCCGACAGTCGAGTGCCTTGCCGACTTTTCCCTTACGGCATCCCGCCGCATTGGGGTTGGCGTGCGCGCTCAGGAGAATTGTGGCAGGTGGGCAGCCGGCTCTGGCGGATGCGCAACCACTTCGACGTGGTCCACAGCTTTGGACGGTTGGCGGCGCTGCTGCCGATCCTCCCTTGCCGGCGACTCGTGAAAATCCAGAGTTACCAGCGGGATGGCGTCCCTTGGCGCAGTGTGCGGACGGCGACGCGATTGGCAGGACCAGCAATATGTTTTACGGGTTGTGCTTCGAGCGTTTACCGGTGTCGGCCAGAACAAGGTCCCCTTGGTGGCGATTGGCGGACGGTCTTCAACGGCGTTGATTTGACCAAATACCAATTCCAGCCAGCGGTGGCTCCGGACGCGCCACTGGTATTTCTTGGGCGCATTGAACGAATCAAAGGCATCCATAGCGCGATCGCCATCGCACGCGAGGCAGGCCGAAAACTCGTCATCGCCGGCAACAAGGTGGAGTCCGGGCCGGATTCAAATTACTTTGACCAGGAGATTGCGCCGCACCTTGATGGCAAGGCCGTCGAATCCATTGGCCCGGTGAATGACGCCCAGAAGAATGAATTGCTGGGTCGCTGTGCCGCCTTGCTGATGCCCATCGAGTGGGAAGAACCGTTCGGCATCGTGATGGTCGAAGCGATGGCCTGCGGAACGCCAGTGATCGCCTTCCCGCGCGGCAGCGTGCCGGAAGTGGTGCGTGAGGGCGTGAACGGATTTGTTGCCAAGGACGTTGCGGGCGCGGTTGTGGGAGTTCAACGCCTGTCGCAGATCAACCGCCAGCACGTGCGGGATGATTGTGAGAAGCGCTTCAGCCAGACGGTCATCGTACGGGCATACGAGACTCTTTATACTGAGATGGCCGCCCGGATCAGCCACCGTATGTCGAACTGATGAACACTGACCAAGTCAAATCCCTCCTGAAACGCGGGTCCAAGCGGCTCGGTTATCGGATCACGCGTTGGCGGGCAGCCAATCGGTTCCAAGCAGTGGAGGATACGCTGGAGTCACTGCGGAGGCTTGGATACGCGCCCCGGACAATCATAGACGGAGGTGCGAACAAGGGCCAGTGGGCAGGACTGGTGCTCGAGGTTTTCCCCGAAGCCCGCTTTCATCTGGTCGAGCCGCAGCCGGCGTGTCGCGGAGCGCTGGAGCAACTCGCCGCCAAGTTTCCCGGTGTGGCACTTCACGCTGTCGCGCTCACCGAACCGGGCATTCAGGAGGTTACGATGCTCGGCGTGGATGCGACCGGGAGCACAGGCGCGTTTGTCGCCACGCATGATGTGCGGCCAACCGGGGCTGGCGCGCACTCCGTTCCAGCCACGAGCCTTGACCAGTTGCTCGGTCCGCTCTTGCGGAAAGAGGATCGGCCGCTGTTGAAACTCGACCTGGAAGGCCATGAACTCGCCGCGTTGCGCGGAGCGGAGCGGATGTTGAGTCAAATCGAAGTCATCATCACCGAGACGCACATTTATGATCCCGAACATCTCGGCCGGGCGACCTTTGCCGATTGTTTCACTCATCTGAGCGCGCGCGGCTTCGTTTTGTTCGATGTCGCGAGTCTTTCGGAACGGAGCCGGGATGCGCGTCTGCGTCAGGGAGATTTTGTTTTCGTGAACGGGTGGAGCGCTCTCCTCAAAGACACGGCTTGGGCCTAGCCAGTAGATTTCACACCGCACACAAAAGTTGTGGAAAATCCAAGCCAGAGCATTTGAATTCTCGCTTCCCGATTAAACATGCAAACCATTCAGCGTAGCGTGCGCACCGGCCTGATGCGGCCCTTTCGCAAATTCGGACTGGCGGCGGCGCGGCATTGGCCGTGGCCGGTGGGCGTGACGATCAGCAACGGGCGGCGCATGTATGTGGATTTGAGGTCGGGGGTAAGCCGCGGCATTTTTGCGAAGGGCGAATTTGATCCCAAGGTGTTCGAACCGCTTCGCGGCGTCCTTCAGCCCGGCGGGACTTTTCTCGATGTGGGCGCAAACGTCGGCTTCTACAGCATGCTCGCCTTGGATGCCGTTGGCCTGGGCGGTGCGGTTCACGCATTTGAAATGGATGAACGGCCCCGGAAGTGTTTGCGCAAGACGATCGCGCGCGAGCGGATTCTCAACCTCTCGTTGCACGAGTTTGCGGTGGGCAATCGCGATGGCAATATCGGCGTGGCAATGCACGCGGATTCCGGGAACAGCGGGGTGGTGGAAACGGGCGGGCAACGACAGATCGCGATGCGAAAGCTCGACACCTGGTGGCACGAGTCAGGAGTGAGAAACATCCAAGCGATAAAGATGGACATCGAAGGCGCTGAACTGCTCGCGTTGCAAGGCGCGGAGGAACTGCTGCGCGCGGAGCGTCCGCTGATCGTTTGTGAAGCGGACGAAGAGTTACAGCGGCGATTCGGTTACGGACCGAAGCAGTTGTTGGATCAGTTCGCGGCGTTGCGATATCGCGTTGATCCGCTGGCCGGGACGTGGAGCCCCACATTGGTGGCGATTCCCGCATGAGTGCTCCGTACCGTTTCGTGGCGCTGGTTGCGTTGCATTTTGTGCCAGGCAATCACGCGTCGGCACAGCGGTCACGGCTGTGGTTGTGGAGTCTGCATTTGCAGCATTGAAAGGTGAGCATCCGCATCATTAGCCGGTCGGTCTGGAACAATCCTGGCAATCGAGACAAGCGGGTTCGAAAGCTTTTCGCCGCTTTGCGATGGCAGATCTACAAGCGCGTTGTCAAACGACCCAAGTTAATCACACTGGCGAACGGCGCGCGCTTTCGCGCTTATCCGGACTGCGTGATCTCCTCCGCTTTGCAGTACGCCGATGTGAGCATCTTGACACTGCCACCGGAACGCAGCTTTCAGGCTGCAGCACTGTTGAAATCACCCCGTCCTGCAGCGTGAACGCTGCGTTCCTGTCCGCCGGTCTCGTATGCTTGGTGGCAGTGTCAAGATGCACACTACGCCGATTGGCCGGAATACGAGGAGTCGCATTTCTGCCGGCGGCATCTGAAACCGGGTGACGTGGTTTTGGACGTTGGCGCTAACGTTGGCCACCATTCCCTTCTGCTTTCGGATATTGTGTCGGCGGAAAACCTCTATTGCTTTGAGCCGACTCCTGTGACTTGGGCACGGTTGCGGGAGAACTTTGAACTGAATGGCTGGCCAGTCACCAACCTTTACCAGACGGCTGTCGGTCAATGCGAGGGGACGCTCCATTTCCCGGATTCGGCAAAACCTGACACAAGCAACTCGGCCGCCTGGTCAAGGCCAGGCGTAAGGATGGTTTCAGTGCGATTATTAGCGCTCGATTCTTTTGTGCCCGAACTGGCCGGCCGGAACGTCGGCCTGTTGAAGATAGATGTCGAAGGTTTTGAGCGGGAAGTGTTCCTGGGGGCCAAGTGCTTTCTACAGCAGGCCAGGCCTCGCCTGGTGATGTTTGAATCGCTGGCCCGCTGTCTTGACGAGGAAGTGGGGCAGGTTCTCCGCGAGGCTGGTTACCTTACGTTCAAGCTTGGCGGCCGGGGGCAACCGATTGCCGAGCCGCTGGATGCGCAGAATCTTTTTGCGACCCCGAGGGAATTATTTTCTGCGAATCATGGCTGATGAAAGCAGCGTCTCAAAGAGTGAGAACCGTGGCGATTGTGGCGGCGCATTTTGTTCCGAGCAACCTGGCCGCTGTGCATCGCGCCCGGCTTTGGAGCCTGCATCTGCGCGAATTCGGCTGGGAACCCATCATCGTCACGACGCATTGGGATTATTACGAGGAAACGCCCGAACCGGATTTGTTGGCATTGTTGCCCCCTGACCTGCGGGTGATGCGCACCCAGGCGTTTCGGACCAAACCCCTCCGGTGGGTGGGGGACATCGGGGTGCGCGGTTTCTGGTGGCATTATCGCGAACTGGTCCGAATGTCCCGGGCGGGCGAAATTGATTTCGTTCACATCACGATCCCCTCCAATTATTCCGCGTTGCTCGGTCGGCTCGTGAAACGAAAGACCGGCGTGCCTTACGGCATTGATTACATTGACCCGTGGGTTCACGAGTTTACCGGATCGGACCGGCCATTCTCGAAAGCATGGGCCTCCGTGCGCCTGGCGCGGTGGCTGGAACCGTGGGCGGTCAAGGAAGCCGCGCTCATCACCGGCATCAACCGGCGTTACTACCAGGGCATGCTGGATCGGAATCCCCAGGTGGCCGGGCGGGCGGTGCTGGCGGAAATGCAGTATGGCGGAAGTGCAAAAGATCACGATTACGTCCGGCAGCATCCGCGTCCGGCCAGGTTGTTTGCCGCGCACGCGGGGAAGTTCAACTTCATCTACGCTGGCGCGATGTTGCCAAAGGCTTACACGGTGCTGGACAGGTTTCTGGAGAGTCTGGCGTTACTGAAGAAGAAGCGGCCCGGCCTGCCGCAACAATTCCACCTGCATTTCATCGGCACCGGCAAATCACCAGATGACGCACAGGGCTACAACATCAAGCCACACCTTGATCGTCACGGCCTTTCCGATTGCGCCACCGAGCATCCTCAGCGCTTGCCGTATCTCGACGTGCTGACTCACTTGCATGCGGCGTCGGGCGTGTTGGTGCTCGGCTCCACCGAACCGCATTATTCGCCGTCCAAGATTTTCCAATCGGTGATGTCGCGCCGGCTGGTGCTGGCCCTGCTGCACGAAGACAGCACGGCAGTGGCGGTCCTCCGCGCCTCTAATGCCGGTCCGGTCTTGACCCTCACCGAGAAAGTCCTGCCGACGCCGGAAACCGTCGCAAACGTTTTGGAACGGTTCATCTTCTTGAAAGAGTACTCTGAAGCCCAGGTGAACTGGGACGCCCTGGAAAAGCACTCCGCGCGTGAATCGGCCCGTGCATTGGCTGCCGCGTTGGATGAAGGTATGGCACGGCAGGGTTCGGGCAGACACGTTTGACCGGGCATTGGAGCGCCGAACTCCAGTGCGGCATGGACCTGGCAGCGGATCGAAACGAGCCGATTCGGAGATCGGCGACCCAAACTGATTTGCCCGTAGTTCGCTCGAATTTCAGCTTTCCTTGGCCCGTGAAGTCTCTCTCGGCCCGGTTACTTCACCGGGCAGCTTTAGCTTGTTGATTTGCCTGAATTAATTTCTTTCTGCTTTCAACTTTCCGCTTCCTGCAATTGTATGTTAGTTTCAAACCCATGAGCACACTGGCCGAGATTGAAGCGGCTGCCGAAGCACTGCCACCGGAACAGAAATCGGAACTCATCCGCTTTCTGTCTGCGCGCGTGCGTCCGGTGGCCGCCCCATCGCGAACAGCCCGGCTGGTGCGGGAGGGCGATGACGTATTCCTTGAAGCGCCTCCAGGCGCGCCGCCCATGACGACTGAAAACGTCAAGCGAATGCTGGAAGACTGGCCATGAGCTGGCTGCTGGATGTGAACCTGATTCTGGCGTCCCGCTGGACGACCCATTCTCATCATCTCGCCGCAAGGGCTTGGATTGAGTCGGTGGTCGAATTTCACACCTGCTCGATCAGTGAACTGGGATTCGTTCGCATCAGCTTGAGTACAGCTTATCAGGCAACCTGGCACGAAGTGCGGGAAACCTTGGAGAAACTCCACGCCCGTCCGGGCTACCAGTTTCTCACCGATGATGTGGACGGCACGGCTTCGCCCGAAACCCTCTCGCGGGATACAACCGATGCCCATCTGGTGACGTTGGCTAAACGCCATGGTTTGAAGCTGGCCACCTTGGACGAAACGCTCATCGCCAAGCCGTGGGCAGCCGGTATCGCAGCGAATCCATTACTGCCGCCAAAAACCGCCCCCACGGTCACGTAGTCCGTGGTCACTGGTCTAATTGTCCGTCGTTCACACCTTTCCGCTTTCGTTGGCCCGTGAAGTCTCTCCCGGTTCGATTACTTCACCGGGCAGTTTTCAGCTTTTTGTTTTTTGCGCCTCTGCGCCGTAGGACAGGCGTCGCGCCTGTCTCTAGTTGTAAGGAATCATCTGCATTATTCTGCCCTCAATCATTCTGTCTTGGTCACGCAAGCCCTGATGTCTGAATTTCTGCTTTCTGTTTTCAACTTTCCGATTTTCCTCAGCCATTTCCAACCTTGCGACATAACCAGAAGCAGATTAGCCTTCACCCATGCAGATTCTGATCAAGTTTCCGGACCCGGAAACCGAGCGGCGGGCGCTGGGAAAATTGATTCCTCGATTTTCCGGCAGGAGTTGGGTTACGGGTGAAACCGCCGTGCCCGCGTCAGCCCTGAGCTATCTGGCGGAACAAGGCATTCAGTTCTCCGTCATCGGCCCCGCCCCCTATGAGTTTGTTACGCCGCTACGAAGTCTTGGTCCCGTTGGTGTTTAACGACGGGATGGCGGTACCCGAGCCGTTGCTTGCGGAAACCTTCGAGGAATTGCGCGCTCGATTTGGGGCTGCCTGATGGGAAACGCAATCGCTGCGAGCAGTCTGGGAGTACGAAGGCAATGTTTATCAGGACAATCTGACACGGTTTTTCGTAGATGTTCCCGACACACCCGAAAACCGAGAGTTCTTCCTCGAGTTCAAAGTGCGGTTAAAGTGGCGTTTCAATCAACTGGACATTTGGATTACTTCTCACACGGTGGACGTGATCTAACGGCTTGCATTCGCCGGGTATGCCTTGCTCGGGACCGGGCGATCTTTAGTCCGTCAGACCGCACCCCACGGCTTTCGACTTTCAGATTTTGAATTGTTGTCCGTAGTCTTGTAGTCCGTGGTCTCCTTTTCATGCGCCTCGGCATTCTGACCAGTCATCCCATCCAGTATCAAGCGCCGTGGTTTCGCGCGCTGGCGAAGGAAGTGGATTTGCAGGTCTTCTTCGCGCATCGGCAGAGCGCAGCCGAGCAGGGCAAGGCGGGCTTTGGTGTGGCGTTTGAGTGGGACGTGGATTTGCTTTCCGGGTACAAACATCGCTTCCTCAAGAACGTGTCCCGACACCCGGGGGTGGATCGCTATGATGGCTGTGATACGCCGGAGATAGCGGACATCATCGGAAAAGCAGAAGGCAGAAAGCGAAGCCACCTCACCCCGTCCCTCTCCCCGGAGCGGAGAGTGAGTGGAGACAGCAACTCTAAACTTTCAACTTTCAAATCTTCCCCGTTCGACGCCTTCATCGTCACCGGCTGGTATTTGAAATCCTACCTGCAAGCGGCGCGGGCGTGCCGGGCGGCGGGGGTGCCGGTGTTCGTGCGCGGGGATTCCCAGCTCGGCACGCCGCGATCCGCGTTCAAACGTCTGGCCATGGAAATCCGGCAGCGCTGGCTCTTGAAACGATTCGATGGCTTTCTTTCGGTAGGGAAACGTCACACGGAGTATCTGCGCCATTATGGAGTGCCGGCGAAGAAGATTTTCTGCGTTCCGCATTTTGTGGACAACGAGTGGTTCAGGGGAAAAGCAGAAATGGCGCGAAAACAGAAAGCTGAAATCAGAAAGGCGTGGGGTGCAGACGACTCGGATTTCATCGCGCTGTTCGTAGGGAAATTCATTCCTAAAAAACGCCCGGCAGATTTGTTGAGGGCGATGGTGCGTTTGCGAGAGACGCCGGCCCTCACCCCGGCCCTCTCACCCGGGGAGAGGGAGAACGCAAATGCCCTGCTCGTAAAACCATCACGTGCGGATTCGTCTTTGCGCGGCGGACGGGCGCTCCCTCTCCTGGGGGAGAGGGTAGGGGTGAGGGCGGACCAAGCATCTAACTTCCTCGCCGTCTTCGTCGGGTCAGGCGAGTTGGAGCAGGAACTGCGCTCTCTGGCGGCGCGTAAGAAGCTGCAGGCCCACTTCGTCGGCTTCAAGAACCAGTCTGAACTACCGCGCTATTACGCGGCGGCGGACGCGCTGGTGCTGCCTTCGGAGAGCGAGACCTGGGGGTTGGCGGTCAACGAAGCGATGGCGTGCGGGTTGCCGGCGATTATTTCGGACGCCGTCGGCTGCGCGCCGGATTTGATTGAAGAAGGAGTCACGGGCTTTACGTATCCGGTCGGAGATACGGAGCAACTGGCGGAACGTTTGGTCGCGTGCGCCAGGCTGAAATTGGCCGGGCACGATTTCAAATCCGCGCTCGCCGCCAAGCTGCAGGCTTACAGCGTGTCAGCGGCCGTGGCCGGAACGGTGGGGGCAATCGAAAAACTGAAACGCTGACAACTGAAACAGCCGACATGGGATTAGCCAACGGGAGTATGACCGCGCGGAGCGTCTGGAGTGCGGCGTGTTCACCGCCGTCATTGCCTGCTGCGGCCCGGTTGCCACTTGATTGCGGGTTGCCTTCCAGAGTGATGTTCCAGAGCGTTTCATTCCACGTTTGTTGTTTCGCCGATGTCTTTGGTGTCTTAGCGGTGGTGAAGCCACCGCACTCCAGACGCTGGCGCGTGGATCAAACGATTTATTGCCCTTGGGCTTCTTTCACTCTCGGTGGCCGGTTTCCGCTTTTCCGCGATTCAGCGTTTTGTTCGGTAATGTCGGCGTCCCAGCGTTAAACTGAGATGAGCGATTCGACTTCCTTGCCGCGCCTGGACGGCCTGCGGGTGCTGGTGTTGTTCGGCGCCATTCCCCTGCACGGCCAGGAGCGGGGGAACATCGAGGTGTTTCGCTCCCTCAAGGAATTGGGATTGCAGGCTCGCTTCCTCACGCATCGCCAGTGGGGACATCAAGTCGTTCAACCGGAATTGGATCGGTTGGGCTTGGAATGGACCACCGCGCCGTTCGGCCCGCTCATGGGCCGGAATCTATTCGGACGCGATTGCTTCCGCGTGTTGTATGGCGTGCTGGCCACCAACTGGGTGTTGTGGCGGGAGGTGCGCCGCTGGCGACCGACTCATCTCCATTGCATGAACTGGCTGTATGTGTTGTACGCGACGCCACTGCTGTTCCTGTTGCGCATCCCGATGCTTTACCGGCTTGGGGACTGCCCGCCGCGCAGCACGTTCCTGCATCGCTGGCTGTGGCGGTTAATTTGCCGCCGGACGGCCCTCATGGTCTGCAACTCGAATTTTGTCAGGTCCAAGCTGGAGGAATCTCGAGGCCGGCCAAGACAGACCTGCGTCATTCACAATCTGCCGCCGCAACGTCGGGAGAATCTGGCTTCGATGTCCATTCCAGAGCCCAATGGAGGAGTGCGGCTGATCTATGTCGGGCAATTGACGGTTGAGAAAGGCGTTCCGATCCTGATCGAGGCCGTCCGCCGGTGTCTTTCGGCAGGCCGACCCCTGTCATTGTATCTGGCTGGAGACTACGCGTGGCAAAATCCGATGGCGCAGGCATTGATGGCCAGACTCAAGGCGGACAGGCTCGATAAACAAATCCAGTTCCTCGGGTATCGGGAAGATGTGCCGGAGTTGTTGCGTAGTTCAGATTTGCACGTGTGCCCTTCGATGTGCCGTGAGGCCTTTGCCAACGTGGTTTTGGAGGCCAAGGCGCAGCGGATCCCATCGGTGGTTTTTCCCGACGGGGGTCTGCCAGAAATGATCGCGCACAAGGTGGATGGATTTGTGTGTCGGGACAAATCGGTGGAGGCACTGGTGGAGGGGATTGAGTGGTTTTTGGACCGGCCAGAGGAGATGAAGCGGGCCGGCCTCGCGGCGCGGCGCAATCTGGACGAAAAATTCGGTGAGGAACGGTTTCGGCGGGAGTGGGCGGAAGTGTTTCTCAAAAGCTGAAAAGCTGAAATAAAAAAGCAGAAAGCAGAAAGCAGAAAATTGAGAATTGAGCAAGGAGCATGGAGCGCCAAAGCCCAATAATTACCAACCCAAAACCAAGAACCGAGAACGCCCGAACATCTGGAATTCGCGGAGCGTCTGGAGTGCGGCGTGTTCACCGCCGCTGTTGCCAACGCGTATCAACTTGGATCCGGGAAACAGTTTTGCGAGGCGGGCGGTTTCAGATAGGTTGGCGGAAGCCAGCGGTGAGTTTGCGCGATTCATCAAATATCCGTTGGTGCTGACTTGCTTAAGAGTCGAGATGAAGCAGAGTCACCTCCGCCGCCACAAGATGCGCGGTGAAGCCGCCGGCAAAGCCGATGAATAATGGAAACGACGCAGACTGATACAATCGTGTCTTTACCCCCTGCCACTCCGGGCGAAACCAGCGCCGCACAACCACTGCGGAGCCGACGCGTGCGGGTTCGCCGCCGACGCGCTACCGGCGCACCTGAGGGTTTTTTCCAACCGTTGCCCGTGTGGGTTTGGAGTGTCGTGCTGTTCTTTGCCGCGGTGGGCGGTTTCTCCGCCAATCCTTTCCTGACACCTTTCAGTCTTTTGCTGCTGCCAGTACTGGCCAGTCTGCTATGGTTTCAAGGGGAACCGCCAGTGCTGCTCTTTGCCTGTTATTTTCAATGGCTCCAGTCTTCGGTAGCCATTTTTTACACCAATTTTTACGGCATTGCGCTGGGTTCGGTGCCGGGAGGGGCTCAATTGGTGGAGGCCACCGGATTAAGTTTGATTGGGATTTTAGTTCTGGCCGCCGGGATGCGCCTGGCCCTCGTGAAGCGTGATACCCATGTGACCGAGCGTGCGGCACGGGAATCCCGCCAACTCCAGCCGGCCGCGATCTTTACTTTGTATCTGGCGGCCTTTGCCGGCCTGTACTTCGCGGGGCGCCTCGCAGCGTTCCTTCCCCCATTGCGGCAGCCGCTGCTGGCGGCGGGAACGATCAAGTGGGTAATGGTCTTCCTGCTGGCCTACGCCGTGGTGAAACAGCGGCGGGGCTACGCTCTGCTGGCAATCACTGTAATCGTGGAGTTCTTCACGGGGATTCTCGGCTTCTTCAGCGGCTTCAAGGGGGTGTTCTTTGTGCTGCTGGTGGTCTTGCCCAGCGCTCATTTCATCTTCCGTGGCTGGCGATTAGCCCAATTCAGCCTGATGGCGGCGATGGTGCTGGCCTTCGCTCTCATTTGGACAGTGATCAAGACGGACTATCGCGAATTTCTGAATCAAGGCTCAAGGCAGCAGGTGGTTTTGGTCCCGGTGCCGGAGCGCGTTGCCAAGCTGCAGAGCCTGGTCAGCGGCCTGACGTGGCCGGCGATTGAAGCGGGCTTGGAAGACCTGATCCTCCGTGTCGGATACGTCAATTATTTTGCGCTCACATTGGCCAATGTGCCGGCAAACCTCCCCCATGAGCATGGTAAACTTTGGTTTGGGGCGGTGAAACACGTGCTGATGCCGCGGTTGTTTTACCCCGACAAGCCGGTGATTAATGATTCGGAGCGGACTTCGCTGTACTCGGGGGTCGTGGTGGCTGGCGAGGAGCAGGGCACTTCCATCAGCATCGGCTACATCGGCGAGAGCTACATTGACTTCGGCCGGGTGGGGATGTTTGCTCCGATTCTCCTCCTGGGGTTGTTTTACGGTGGCATTTACCGCTTTTTCGTATATTCCTCGCGACATACCACGCTGGGCTATGCCACCGCGACGGCGATCCTCATCTTCGGCGCGTTTAACCTGGAAACCTCGAATATCAAATTGGTGGGTGGCAACCTGATGGCTTTTTTGGTGATGGCGCTCTTCATCAAAGTGATGGGAGCATGGTTGTGGCGGATCGCCACCAACCCCGGAGTCACGTTGCGTCCGCGCCGTGCGCGTGGCAAGGCCGGGGGAGAAGCCACCGGGGGCGGGCAACTGCTGGAAAGTCCGCCGGGGACCCGCGGCACCAGCACCTGAAATGCACGCTGTGACCGGCAGTTGGTTGATTGTGGGTTGCCATCCAAACCCATGATGACCCGACCTTCAGTCGTCATTCATCTTTCGTAGTTTGATCCTGGTTTTAATGCGGTGATAAAGTTACCGCACTACAAACGCTGGCGCGAGAATCAACCGCCTCCGTGCTGCGCGAAGCGTCTGGAGTGCGGCGTGTTCACCGCCGCTGTTGCGTTGCGGCGTCCCGTCGGCGGTTGGATGCTTGCGGGTTGCCTTCCAGAGCGATGTTCCCTCATGGTTTGTTCCGGTTTTGTTTTGTCTCTGGAGTGCTTGGTAACAAAAAGCGGTGCTGAAGCTACCGCACTCCAAACGCTGGCGCGAGAATCAACCGCCTCCGTGCTGCGCGGAGCGTCTGGAGTGCGGCGAGTTCACCGCCGCGGTTGTATGTTGCCGCGGGATTGTGGTTGGTCTGGGGGATAGATTTCAACGTGTCAGGCTTTGCAGTTTGAAAGTCCTCTTCACCATTGCGGGGTTGCAGCCGGAATATGGCGGGCCGTCGCGCTGCGTGCCAGCGCTCGCTATTGCGCTGGCTGAACGCGGTGTCCAGGTGGAATTGATCAGTTGTGAATCTGCGCCGGGACAGCCGCTTCCGTTGCTGCCATCTGTCGCTCGAATCAGTCCCCATCTCTTGCCAGGAGCCAATCGTTCGATCCGTTGGTGGCCGCGCACGAATGATTTTTGGCAGGTATTGCGCGAACGGGGCAAGGCGGGACGGAATTGGTTGATCCACGATCATGGCCTGTGGCTGCCGAACAATCATGCCGTCGCTCGTGCGGCAAGCTCACTGAAGGTGCCGCGGATCGTGAGTCTGCACGGCATGTTGACCGCGTGGTCGCGACGGCATCAGGGCTGGAGGAAAGCCGTGGCCTGGTGGCTATACCAGCGACGCGACTTAAAGACAGCTTCCGTGTTGCACGCTACCTCGCCGGCAGAGGTGCAAGAATTGCGCAATGCAGGTCTCACCCAACCCGTGGCCATGATTCCCAATGGCGTGGAACTTCCGCCCGGAAATCCGAAATCAGAAATCGGCAATCGAAAGTCTGGAGCACGCACTGTTTTGTTCTTGGGACGTATTCATCCCATCAAGGGCTTATTGAACCTGGTGAGGGCATGGGCCATCGTCCGGCCTGCCGGCTGGCGGGTCGTCATCGCGGGCGGCGCAGAAATGGGGCACGGCGAAGAACTGAAAGCAGAAATCAGAAAGCTGAAATTGGAAACCCAATTTGCATTTGTCGGTCCCGTGGCGGGGGAGGCGAAGTGGGCCTTGTATCGGCAGGCGGATGTGTTCGTATTGCCCAGCCATTCGGAGAATTTCGGCATTGTGGTGGCGGAGGCGCTGGCGTGCGAGGTGCCGGTGCTCACGACGCATGGCACGCCGTGGGAAGACTTGGTCACGCACGGGTGTGGTTGGTGGACGCCCATCGGAGTGGAACCGCTGGCCAGTGCCTTGCGCGAAGCGACGGCGTTGACCGACGAAACCCGGCGGGAGATGGGCGTGCGCGGACGTCAACTGGTTGAAACCAAGTACGGTTGGCCAGGCATCGCGGCCAGAATGCAGGCGGTGTATGCCTGGATGCTTGGTCACGGGGAGAAACCGGAAGCAATTGAAGGGGGAAGTTAGCGGATGGAAAAAGCAAGTGTATCCAGGCTAAGTTGCCCTGGTTCGCGGTCGAGCAGCAAGTGCCGGAAGCAGACCCGCGCATTGGCAATACGGCTCATGGGTGCGAGGCGCTGTCAGGGTTCCAAGAGGTTTCCTCTGGAGAGCGCGTGGTGGTAGAGCCACAAGGGGCACTGAAGTCCCATCGAATGTTTGCCGCATGTTCACTCAAATCACACCGCTGATCCTCACCTTCAACGAAGCGCCAAACATCGCGCGTGCGTTGGAGTGGCTGAAATGGGCCAAGGAAATCGTCGTAGTGGACAGCGGGAGCACGGATGAAACGGTGGAGATCGTGCGGCGCTGGCCGCAGGTGCGAGTCGTGCAACGCCGATTCGACTCGTTTGCAGCTCAGTGCAATTTTGGTCTCGAACAGATTCACACGCCGTGGGTGTTGTCGCTGGACGCGGATTACGTGCTCGCCGCAGGCTTTGAGACGGAGTTGGCCGTCTTGCATCCGCCAGAGGGCGTGAGCGGATACCGTGCGGCCTTCACTTACTGCATTCACGGGCGACCGTTGCGTGCCTCGCTGTATCCGCCGCGAACGGTGCTTTATCGTAAGGACAAGGCGCACTATCGCGACGAAGGCCACGGCCACCGGGTGCAGATTGACGGGCCGGTGCGGGCGTTACGGGCGCGGATTCTGCACGACGACCGCAAACCGCTGGACCGCTGGCTCGCCGAACAGAATCGTTACGCCGTGCGCGAAGCGGAACACTTGCTCAAGTCGCCTGTGGGCCATCTTAATCGGGCGGATCGTCTCCGGTGCAAGGTGGTATTGGCGCCCTGGCTGGTGTTGCTCTACACACTGTTCGGCAAAGGCTTGATCCTGGACGGCTGGCCGGGCTGGTATTACGTCCTGCAACGGACGCTGGCGGAGATAATGCTTTCACTTCGCCTGCTTGAGGAAAAACTGAAAAACTGACAGACTCTGGCATCAACCGAAATCGGAATGTCAGCCAAAGTGTTGTCGCGGCGCGCCGCGAGCGCGGGAGGCGGCGTGACTGAGCCGAAGCCACGGCGGTCACACGCCGCTGCCGCTGTCGCCCAGGACTCTTGCGGAGAGTTCCCAGAGCGACGATAAATCAGATCCTTTCAAGGCAAATCAAGGTAAGTCAAACCAGGTCAAACCAGAGGCGACTTCCGTCCGCCGCTCTCCGCCGTCCACCATTCGATTTCAATCGCTCCGTATTTGTCCTTTATGAGCTTGATCATTGGTCTTAACGCGTTTCACCCGGATTCCTCCGCTTGTGCGGTGGTGGATGGCAAGCCCGACTTGTCGCCCACCGCAGGCGTGTGCTAAAGTGCAAGGCATGAGCCAGATTTTCCTGGAGATTTCGAATGAAAGTCTCCTCGCGCTACGGAGTACGCCGGAAGTTGTGGGAGCGCGCTTGTTACTGGCGGCGGCCGTCAAACTCTACGAGATGGGAGAACTGTCTTCCGGGGCGGCGGCGGGTCTGGCGGGGTTGCCCCGCGTGGTCTTTCTTTCCAAACTGGCTGACTTCGGATTGGACACCTTCCGGTTGACCGAGGACGAACTGCTGAGAGAAACGCGCTTTGCCTGAGTTCATCTGCAATACTTCTCCCCTCCAGTATCTTCACCACTTGGGACGGTTGGAGCTTTTCCCGGCATTGACGGGCGGCGTGATCCCCCGCGGCGGTGGCGGAAGAACTGGAGGCGGGAAAAGCCGCGCGCTGGGACGTGCCCAACGTGCAAGCATTATCCTGGATCACCATCCGGACTCCTGCGAGTTCACCCGCGTTACCGCTCGTGGCCGACTTGGGGCGGGGCGAAGCGGGGGTTCTGGCGCTGGCGCTGGAATCACCTGGTCCGGTGGTCATTCTCGACGACGGTGTCGCGAGGCGGGTCGCGGGCTTGCTGAACATCCCAATGACCGGCACCATGGGCTTGCTGCTCGAGGCCAAGCGGAAACGGCTCATACCCGAGGTGCGGCCGATGCTCGATGAATTGGACCGGCTTCGCTTCCGGGTCGCACCCGCAACCCGGGCTGCCATACTTAGGTTGGCTGGCGAACATGATTGGGCGTAAATGACCAAGCGCCGAGTTCAAGAGCCATTACTTCAGAATCAATCCATCCAACAGGTCGGTTTTGTAGTTTCACAGACTTAAGTCTTCAGCAATTTCAGCTTTTTCCCCATGAGCTTGATCATTGGCCTTAACGCGTTTCACCCGGATTCCTCTGCTTGTGCGGTGGTGGATGGCAAACTGGTTGCCGCAGTGGCCGAAGAACGGCTTGGGGCGCGGCGCAAACACGTTGCGGGATTTCCGGGGCGCGCCCTGCAAGCCGTGCTCCGGATGGCCGGTGCCACGGTGCGGGAGATTGATTACCTCGCCATCGGCAACGACAGCAACGCCAACCTGGGCGCGAAGGTAAGCCACGTCTTGCGCACGCCGGTCAAATCGGTGCGCGGTGTGGCGACGCACTTTCAACGGCGCGCCAAAATGCAGTCCATGCAGGAACTCGTGGCGGAGGCGTGCGGCGTGCGTGCGGCCGACTGCCGGTTTGAAGTGGTGCGCGTGGAGCATCACCTGGCGCACATCGCCAGTTCCTATTATGCCAGTGATTTTGATCGTGCCGCCGGCTTCAGCTACGATGCGGCGGGTGATTTCACCTCGGCGATGTTCGCGCGGTGCGAGGGTAACCGGATTGCCATCCTGGACCGCGTGTTCATGCCGGATTCCTTGGGCTACTTCTACACGGCGCTCTGCCAGTTCATCGGCTTTGACAAGTTTGGCGAGGAATACAAGGTCATGGGCCTGGCGGCCTACGGCGAGCCAAAATACTCGCAACTGATGCAGGAGTTGCTGCGGTGCGATGGTCGTGGCGACTTTCGGTTGCATAGAGATTATTTTGTCCCGCTGGGCAAGAATCTGGAGGAGTGCGTGGACGAGCACGGCGAGATCGTGTTGCCGCCGTTGTATTCCCCGGAACTGAGGCGGCGGCTGGGCGACCCGCGGCCGCGGAGCGCGGAGATCACCCAGCGGGAGAAGGATATTGCGGCTTCGTGTCAGGCGCATTTTGAGGAAGCGGTGCTGGGTTGCCTGCGGCACTTGCACCGCTCGGTGCCGACCGAGAATCTGGTTACGGCCGGTGGTTGCGCGTTAAACGGGGTTTGCAACGCCAGGATTCTGCGCGAGACACCGTTTAAGCGATCCTATATCCAGTGTGCGGCCTCGGACGACGGCACGGGAATTGGCGCGGCGCTGTATGTCTGGAACGCCATCTTGAAACAATCCCGCGCAGGCATGATTGATCACGCCTACTGGGGGCCGGAACATTCCGAGGCGGACATGGCAGCGGCGCTACGGCGGGCGGGACTGCCATTCGAGCGTTGCGAGCCGCCGTTGCTGTGGGAACGGGCGGCGGCGCATCTCAACGCAGGGCACGTCATGGGTTGGTATCAGGGCCGCAGTGAGTGGGGACCGCGCGCGTTGGGAAATCGCTCCATTCTCGCGCACCCTGGCTGGCCGGGTATGAAGGATTTGATCAATGCCAAGATCAAACGGCGTGAGGCGTTTCGTCCCTTCGCGCCGACGATCCTCGCCGAAGAGACGGGCCGCTATTTCGAGCAGAACGTGGAAAGTCCGTTTATGATGCACGTCGTCAAGATCCGGCCCGAGCATCGGCAGGCGCTGGCGGCCGTGTGTCATCAGGACGCGACCGGTCGGTTGCACACAGTGAAGGCTTCCCAGAACGCGCTCTATCATGGTCTCATCAAAGCCTTCGCCGCCAGGAGCGGCACGCCCGTGGTACTTAATACCAGTTTCAATGAGAACGAACCCATTGTGGATACGCCGCAGCAGGCGGTGGATTGTTTTGTGCGGACGGACCTGGATGTCCTGTGTTTGGGGCCGTTTGTGACGGCCAAACCCGAGAAGAACACGTGAGCGCGAATTGGCGATGGATTCTGGCAACGGGTGGCGAAGGAAATCAAGATTTGGAATACCTGGTTTGCATGGGTCGAGGCGATGGAGATTGAGAGAATCCACTGTGCGTTGTCACAAATGAATTACAGTTCGCAACCTGAAGGTCCGGACTGCAACCGGACGGGCTTTTGTTTGCCTCATGCTCACTGAACTTAAACCTTGGACCAGAGTGTGCCTGTGGCTGTTGCCGTTGGTTGGTTACTGGCTGGTGCTCGTTTATCAACTGGGCGCCCAGTGGTCGGCCTACGAACATTACAACTACGGCTGGGCGGTGCCGTTCCTTGCCCTCTACTTGTTCTGGCAGCGATGGCAGACCCGCCCCGCCGCTCAACCTCCAGGCTATCCGCGTCTGGCTCTGGCCGTGGTCGCTTTGGCCGCACTGCTGGTTCTGCCGGCGCGGTTTCTGCACGAAGCGAATCCCATCTGGCGGCTGACCAGTCTGTTGTGGGCGCTCGAAATCATAGGTCTGACCCTGGCCTTGATTTATCTGGTGGGCGGCGCGCGGTGGTTGCGACACTTTGCGTTTCCCGTAGCGTTTTTTGCGGTGGCCATTCCCTGGCCCTCCGGCCTGGAAAGCATGCTGATTCAAACCCTGACCCGCTGGAACACCGCGACCACGATTGAAGTACTCGGCTTGATTGGCATCCCGGCGGTTCAGCATGGCAATGTTATTGAGATCAGTACCGGCGTGGTGGGGATTGACGAAGCGTGCAGTGGCATCCGGTCGTTTCAGGCCACACTCATGCTCGCGTTGTTTTTGGGGGAGCTGTACATGCTCACGGTCGTGCGGCGGGTTTTGTGCGTCGGGGTTGGCTTTGTCCTGGCCTTTGGTTTCAACGTCGGCCGTACCGGATTGTTGACCTGGGTGGCGGCGCGGGATGGCGTGGCGGCAATTGACAAGTGGCACGATCCCGCCGGAGTCTCCATTCTTGTGGGATGTTTCTTTGGCCTGTGGGCGACAGGGCTTTGGATGCGCCAAAGGCAGACGCCACCACCCGCAAGGGAAGCAACCAAAGCAGCGGCGCCGGATGCCAAAACGCCAAGTGTGTCAGCAACTTTTTCTCCCAGCCAACTTCCGATGAAACTCGCGGTTGGGTTGATGTGCTGGCTGGTGCTGGTGGAGGTCGGGACCGAAATCTGGTATCGCTCCCACGAGACGGACGCCGGAACCGCGCAAGCGTGGACCATACGCTGGCCGGAAGAGAAGCCCACTTTCCGGCGCATCGAACTCTCGGACGCGGTGAAGAAGCAGATTTTCTTTGAATCAGGCGGTCAATGCGCTTGGCTGGAGCCGGACGGAACTTACTGGCAGTTGTTGTATTTTCGCTGGCAACCGTCGCGCTCGCTATATGCGCGCGTGCGCAGCCACTTGAACAAAACACATCGGCCAGAGCATTGCTTGTCGGCCGGCGGTATGAAACTTCTGGCTGACCTGGGCCTCGGTACCTATGAGGTGCGGGGTGTGAACTACTCCTTCTTAAGGTACGTCTTTGAAAGCAATGGCCGGGAGCTGCGCGTGTTCTACGGTCAATATGAAGACTCAGCGGCGCCGGAGTTTGTGACCAGTTACCGCGAGAATACAGCGCGACGCGTTGCTGCGGCGCTCGCCGGCAGTCGGAATTACGGCCTGCGAATGCTCGAAATCGCCGTCGCGGGTGCGGACGATGAGGTGGCCGCCGAGACGGCAGTGCGAGCACAGTTGGAGAAGCTCATCGTCTTCGAGGACGTAAAGGATGACGGATAAACTCGTCAACAATGTAGAAGACGACGTCAGGCGACTTTTGCAGCCCTCCGCGTAATCGTGAGCATGGCAGGCCCGGTGCTTCGTCAACTGCATAGAAAAAAGGTTTTGGGGCGCGCTGCCAACCTTGATTGAACGGCACGGATGTAGCGTCCAGTCATTGGCTGGGATTCAGTATGGACATACCACTTGAGCGACTTATGCTGCCCTCAGTTCGCATCGTCGAGTCGAGTTGCGGAAAGTGGAGTCGTTAAGACATGGAGCTTTTGCCCATCTTCATCGCGGCGACAGCAGGGTTGCTGATTACCCTGGTGGCCATTCCTGTCATCATCCGCCGGACAGCGGCGGGCACAGTGGAGTTGCACCGCTCCTTCCACCACACGCACAAGAAACCGGTGTCGCGCCTGGGGGGTGTGGCCTTGGTCCTAGCCTTTGCCTTGGTCGGTTTGGTGGCGTTGCTGCTTTTTCCGCAAGCCGCACCGGAAGCCAGGCTGCATTGGGTCATTTATGCTGCTTCGCTGGCCATGTTTGGCCTCGGATTGTGGGATGACCTCAAGCCGCTAGGCGCCCGGAAGAAATTGCTGGGACAGGTGCTGATTGCCGGTTTGGCGTGCGCCCTCGGGCTACGGGTCGGGACGGTCAGCGGGATCTTTGGCGGTTCCTACGACCTCGACTGGCTGGGACCAGCGCTCTCGGTGGTGTGGCTCGTGGCATTGACAAATCTGATCAATCTGATTGACGGCATTGACGGTCTGGCGGGAGGCATTGCGCTGATGTTGATGGGTTTGCTGGTCTATGTGGGGCACTCGTGGCAACTGGCTTTTCCCCTGCTCTGTGCCGCCGGCATGGTGGGCGCGCTCGCCGGGTTTCTCCGGTTCAATTTTCCGCCCGCGAAGATCTACATGGGTGATGGCGGGGCTTACTTTCTGGGATTCTTGATCGGGGCATTGTCGCTGATCAATTCCCACAAAGGCTCCGTGATGGCGGCGTTGTTGGCGCCGCTGTTTGCGCTCGCCTTGCCGGTTTTGGATGTAACCCTCGCGATCTTGAGGCGCGGTCTGAAAGGCCTGCCGCTTTTCCGGGCGGATCGCTCCCATCTCCACCACAAACTGCTCAGTTCGGGATTCACCCGTACGCGCGCGGTCCTGGTGCTCTACGGCATTTCCGTGGTGTTCCTGCTGATGGCCTTCGGGGTGTTTTGGTCGCAGGGTCGGTTGGTGCCGATCTTCTTCGGCTTTGCCTGCCTGCTCCTGCTGTTGGCGGCGCGCTCATTCAGTTTCAGTCGGAACTGGTTCTCCGTGGGCCGGGTGCTCGGCAACTCGCTCGAAATGCGCCGCGAAATTCAGTACGCCCTGGCCTTGTCGCATTGGATCGAATTGGAAGCCCAGCGGTCTGGCACGTTGGAGGCCCTCTGGCGAGAGTACACGTTCCTGGTTGGGAAACTGGGGCTGACCCAAGTGCGGTTGCGCGTGGCTGGCGAGGAGCGTCTTTGGCAACGTGAAAACCAGCCTCGAGCTGAGAAACACCTCCGAGGGGAATTCGATCTGGCCGGGGATGGCACGACGCGGGTTTCGTTCGAGGCGAATGCAGACGAGATGACTCCACAGTTGTTCGAGCACATGACGGAACTCGCGGCGGAGGCATGGGTCAAGGCGGCCACACGTTGGCGTGTGGAAACCGGACAGCCGGTGCGGTTTACTCCTGGCTTGGAAGCGGCTCTGTCCGAGCCCGCCCAAACCGTAGCGGTGGCCCGCTCCGTCACTGCCAGCCGATAACCGGAACTTCAACGGGTGGGGGGTGGCGGAGTTGCCCTTGTTCTCGCGTGAGAGTTCTTCTTCTCAATCAGACGTTTCATCCCGACGTGATGGCCACGGCGCAGTATCTGACCCAGGTGGCCACGGCCCTGACGGAACGCGGGCATGAAGTAACGGTGGTGGCCAGCCGCCGAGCTTATGACGAGTTGGACCGGGTGTTTCCGGCACAGGAGGAATGGCGTGGAGTTCGCATCTTTCGCCTCTGGTCCACACGGTTTGGGAAGGGGGCCAAGTGGCGGCGAGCGACGGATTTCGCAAGCTTTCTGTTCAGTTGCGCCCTGCGCCTCGCGTGGTTGCCGCGACCGGACGTGGTGGTGGCGCTAACCTCCCCACCGCTCATCTCCTTCATCGGTGCCGCGTGGGCGCGACTACGCGGCAGCCGGTTTGTCTATTGGGTGATGGATTTCAATCCAGATGAGGCCATCGCCGCGGGCTGGCTGCGGCGAGACTCCTTTGCCGCGCGCTGCCTGGAGCGGTGTTCGCAATTCAGTCTGCGTCACGCCGCGCGGATTGTGGTGCTGGATCGGTTCATGCGTGACCTGGTACTGACCAAGGGAATCGCCGCGGAAAAGGTGGCCGTGATCCCGCCGTGGTCTCATGATGACGCGGTGCGGTTTGATGCGCCGGGTCGGGAACGCTTCCGTCAACAACACGATCTGACCGGGAAGTTCGTGGTGATGTATTCTGGAAATCACAGTCCCTGTCATCCGTTGGATACCGTGCTGGCGGCGGCGGAGCGGCTCGCGGCAGAACCGCGTTTCAAATTTGTTTTCGTGGGGGGCGGCAGCGAGTATCGCAAGATCGAGCAACGAGTTGCGGGGCGGCGGGAGAGTGGCAATGTTCTCTGCCTGCCCTATCAACCATTGGCCGAGCTTTCCGCGTCATTGTCGGCGGCGGATTTGCACGTGGTGGTGATGGGCAATCAATTTGTCGGCACGATCCATCCCTGCAAAATCTACAACGTGTTGAGTGTGGGTGCCCCGGTGCTCTATGTCGGACCTCAACCCAGCCACGTTTCGGAAGTGCTGGATGGTGTGGAGGCTGAAGTCTGCGCTCGCGTGGAACACAGCGACGTTGATACCTGCGTCGCCGAGATTCGGCGGCTGGCCGGCCAGCCAGTGTCCCGTGGTTCGGAAAACCAACGCAAGGTGGCGGCCACATTTTCCCAGCGCAACTGGTTGCCCCGGTTGGTGGCGGAGATCGAAAGTTGTCGCTTGAGGTGAGGCGGGGGGATTACGCAGACGGCTTTCTCAGTTTATGGATGACTGAACCCCAGCACTGATGCGCGGTACGCTTTGAGGTGTTGCGTACTGGCATTGCGTCGGATTTGTCCCGGCCCGTGGAGCGATGCAGTCGTTTCACGGGCCGATTGCATTGGGGGGGGGTGGTATTTGGGCCGTGTGATGAACCCGGCGGCAGACATGCGTAGGTTCGTCGGTGGTCAACGGAGGCGGGTTCGCACGTCATCCTGGCGGATGACCGCGTCTTGCGGCAATTCCACAGGCGTCTGGCGGCCCAGAAATCCAAGCAGGACGGCAATTCTGGCTTTGGCGGGCATGACCCGTGTGACCACGGCTTGAAGCCCCTGGAACGCACCGGCAGCGATTTCCACGGCATCGCCCACTTCCATGTCGGCGGACAGCACGCGAAGCTCATCCGGTCCGCAGAGTTGACGCAACTCCGAGATGGTGGAGTCGGAAAGGGTTGGCCATTTGTCGCCGAAATGGACGACGCCCGCGATGCCCGGTGCGTGGTGAACGCGGCGCAGCGAAGCGTGCCAATCGAAGCGGGCAAACAGGTAGTTGGGAAACAGCGCTTCCGTCACCCACGCCGGTCCTTGCCGGGTTTTGCGCCGAAAGCGGATACGGGGCAGAAACGTTTCCACCCCGTCCATGCCGGCCAGATGCCGGGCCGCAATGTGCTCATGCTTGGGCCGCGAATGAAGGCAGAACCAAGCGCGCTGCGATTGGGTATCAGCCAGGGACTGGTCCTCCGGGCCGGTAGCCATGATGAACAGGAATAGGCAACCACGCGGCGCGTCCCGCGGACAATCCGCCGTGGAACCCCTGACTTTCGGGAACTAGCATCGTGACAAACAAATTCCGACCCAAGGTAGGGCGCGTCACTCCGTGCGCGCCGCAGGATGCATCGAAACTTCTTTGTCGCAGTACTAGCATCAAGCGATGATTCGCCTGTGCAGGAGCGACTTGGCAGGCACGGTTGGGAACGGCAGGGGGCATGGCTCAGGCGGAGCGGTACTCGGTGTAATACTCCTTGTACTTGTAGTAATAGTAATCCGATCGGCCGACCTGTACCCCGTTGAACACCAGGCCGAGTACGTCGGCCTCGCGTTGGTATAGCAATTCGAGTGCGGCGCGGGCCACGCGGGCGGAGGTGAAGCGGGCCCGCAGCACAAACACGACCCCTTCGGCATGGTGGGCGAGGCTGGTCACATCGTCCACCGCCATGACGGGGGCAGTATCCAGGATTACGTAATCGTACTGCGCCGAAAGATCCTTGATCAGATCAAGGGTGCTCTGGGTGAGGAACAATTCGCCGGGATTGCGGGAAGTCTTGCCGCGCGGCACGAACATCAAGTTGGCCACCGAAGTCGGTTGCAGGGCTTGCGCCAAAGGGATGCCCTCCGCGAGAACTTCCTCCAAGCCGGGCGATGCGTTGACGCCAAACCGCTGATGAAGCTGGCCTTTGCGCAAGTCGGCGTCCACGAGCACCACGCGCGAGCCGGCCTGAGCCATGGTGATGGCAAGATTGGCGGCGGTGAGCGACTTGCCTTCGCCGGGAATGGCGCTGGTGACCACGATGGTGCGCGGTCGTTTCCCCTCCGTAGCCATGTAGAGGAGGGAAGAACGCACGTTGCGATAGGCTTCCACAAAGGTGTGGCGGTCGTCGTTGGGCTGGACGAGGGGCACACCCGCTTTGGACTTTGATTTCGCCGCTGGTTGCAGAGGTATCTGCCCCAGCACATGCTCGTCAAACATATCCTGGAGGTCCGTAAAGGAGGCGGGGCGGTCGTCAAAGCGGTCCACCAATAGCAGCAGGGCCACGCCGGCCAATAAGCCCAGCAAGCCGGCGATGGTCATGGTCTGGAGGGCGTTACCGCGTGCCGGTCGGGCGGGGGAGGCGCGTTCCAACGGCGTCACGCTTTCCTGGCTGAGATCCTTGTCAACATCCAGCGTCTGCATGGCACCGAGCAGGCGGTCATAGAGACCCTGGGTGCGCTGTTTGTTGGCGCGCAGACGCTCGAACTCGGCCATCTTGCGGCTGATGTCGAGGGATTTGACCTCCCATTCCTTGATCTCGCGTTCAAGGTTTTCCATTTGGAGCGCTAGGGAACTGCGGCGGTTTTCGAGTTGCTCAAGGCTTTGCTGACGGAAGATTTCGAGGAGCTTTTCGCGTCGGGTGATCTCATCGTTCAAGCTGATTATCCGCGGATGTTTGGGGCGATACACTTCCGACCATTCCTGAAGTTCGGCTTTGCGCAGTTGAATCTCCTGCCGGGCTTTAAGGTAGTCCGAATGGAGGGGATTCAGGGAGCCGGCGTCGTTCCAACTGGTGTCTCCGGCCACCACTGCGGTGGGCTTCTGCTGTCGTTCGAGGGTCTGGTCGAGGTCCAGCAGGTTGAGCAGTTGCAGTTCGGTTTTGAGGACGGCGAAAGTCTGATTCAGCTTCACCAGATAGCTGCCGGCGCTGTTGCCCTGTTCCTGCAGGAAGACCATGCTGTTGGAGCCTTGGAAATCGAGCAGTTCCGCCTCCTGCTTCTTGAGGTCGCGCTCCAGGCTGACGAGTTGGGCGGTGATGCCGGCGAGCGTGGTTTCCGAGGTGGACATCCGCATCTCCTTCTTGAGATTGATGTACTCCTCCATGCAGGCGTCCAAGAAAGCACGGGTGTACTCCGGTTCAGTCCCCGTGGCCACCAAATTGAAAATGGTGGTCTTGGGGGAAACGCTGATCTGGAGGTCCACTGGTGAGGCAGCGAGATCAGGCTTGGTGGCTTGAACTTGCTCGAAGGCGCGGTTCAGGACGGTGCCGCTCTTCATCAGCGCCTGCTGGGTGCCGAGGAAGTTGCTCAATTCCTCCGTGTAAACGGCGCCGGTGGGCAAATTCTGAATCTTGATGCTGACGATCATACGGGCGACCGACTGGTAGGTCATGGGCGCGGTGTAAATCCGGTAGGCCTGAAAGCCCAATCCGAGCGCCACGGTGAGGGCCACCACCCACCAACACTTCCGCAACAACGCCAGGTAACGATGCAGGTAGTTGAAGAAATGAGCGGAACGCGTGGATCGGTCGTGCGTGGGGGGCAATTGATCTTGCATTGGCGAGTTTAGAAATTGATGGCCCGTTGCGGCACGATGATGAAGTCTTCCGGTTCCAACACGATGTCGGCCGCGGGGTTGCCCTTGTCAAACACTTCGATCATGTTCACCTTGAGCGTCTCGCTGCCAGTGGGGGTTTTGCGTACGACCCGGACATCTTTCTTGTTGGCGAAGTCGGTAAAACCGCCGGCGCGGAGAATGGCTTTGCCGGCAGTAAAGACTTCATTGGCGGGGATTTCAATGGGCCCTTGGGTTCGAACCGGCCCCCAGATGTAAACCTTGCCCAGCACCTTGGCGAGCGAGTCGAGTCCGATGATGACGGTGGCGCGGTAGTAATAGTCCTTTTCCAGCATGGTCTTCACCTCGTCCGCCAGTTCCCGGCAGGTCTTGCCGCTCACGTTCAACCGCCCAATGTAAGGGATGTCGAGTTCCGAGGATTCCGTAACCAGTAAACTCACGGCGTTGGTGCGGTCTTCGAGGATTTGAAAGCTCACGCGATCGCCAGGCAACAACCGGCGTTTGTCGTCCAGCACGTAGCCGGAGGAAACTGCCGCTGCGGGTGCGAGATTGGCAGGTGCGGCCACCGCCGGGAGGACATCACTTGCCGTGGGCAAAAAGCCGCTCTCGTCACGCCCCTGACCGGCGCCATGCGACCTGACCGCCAGCCCGGCGACCAGCACCCACAACGCCAACACGGCGTGTTTCCGTACAAACTTCATCATGCCTCAGAATTAAAAGGTGTACCGGAGGTCCAACACAAGCCGATTCTGAGTGTAGCTGCGGTTTTCGAGGTCGGAATCCTTGAGATAATACTGGTAGCGCAGACTGCCACTGAGCCGTTGCGTCAAGGGGCGCACCAGCCCGATGCCCACGCCATAACGATTCGCCGTCTCCCCAAAATCCCGGGTTTGCTCCACCCGTTCGTAAGAGAGCGAGGTCTGAAGCGTCGTCTTGAGAAAGAGTCTCCAGTTGGCGGTGTGCCGGGCGTAGAGGAGTTTCTGGCTGTCGGAAAAGTAACCGGCCCGAAGTTGGTGGCCCACCGATAGCGAGTGGGTAAGAAAGGCCGAGAGACGGTGATTGAGCGAAAGGTCGGCGTAAAAAGCATCCAAGTTCTCGGTATTCGTAACCGACTGCGAAGGATCGAAGAAGTACAGCACATAGCCGCCAGCCAGACGCACGTTCAAATACTCGCTCGGTTGGACGCTGAAAAAGGGACCCACCGAAATGTGCTGATTGTTGGAGTACAGATCCAAGTCGTATTCGGTGAGACCGCCTCCCGCCTGCAATCCAGCCCGGGCGGTCGTTCCCAGCAGCAAGGCGGCACTGGTATTGAACAAATGAGAACTGCGCCGCTGGTTCGCGTAAAGTTCCTCCGTTGGGTGAAATAAATCGTATTCGTACCCTGCGCCGATGATGAGCTTGTTCAAGTCCCATGCCATGTTCAGTCCTGCGGCATTCGCAAAACGGTCCAATCCGCCAATGCCGCTGACCGTCGGATCACCCGTCACATCCTGGGAGAAAGAGAAACGATTGTACAACGTCAACTTGACGTCCTTGATGTAAATATCAAAAGCCAGGTCGGATCCGGGAGCGATGAACAGCCCGTCGTACTCGGTGGCGTTTAGGTATTTGCCGTATCCGACGCCCAGTGAAAGCGTGAGGACGTTTTTGTCCGTTACCAGCCAAACACCATCGGCGCTGGCCTGCGGGCGAATGATCAAATCGGCCTGCCGATCGTTTTCGCTATAGCGGACATTGTCGGTGAGTTCCGTGCTGAGACCTGATCGGAAGCGCACCGAGGCGGGCCCAAGCCGCAGATTGAATCGCTGGTTTGCCAGCGCGAGTTGGCGTGCTTCGGCAGCGGCCTGGCCGGCCAGGGAGGCGCGAAACGCTTCTTGAGCCAGCCCATCAGTAATCAGCGCTGGTGCGAGGAACAACCCCAAAACTGGAGCCGCCATTCGGCGCAAGAACGCAATGGTACGGGAGGTTCGTGAGGTTATACCGAATAGCATGGGAGCGTAACCTCATGGCGGCAGGATACCAGCCATTGGGTTTGGGCAGCGGTCGAGCCGGATTCGAAAACAGGGCAATGCATCGCAATTCCAAGTGCCGTGGGGGCTCAACATCCGGGGAGCGATCCAACGGCCTCCAAAACCTTAGCGGGCCGCTAATCAAGGTCAAGCTTGAGATGCCTCCGCTGAACCAGTTCAATGTCCGCACATGACTTTACCCGTGAGCGGCGAGCACAGCGCGGTGGTTGGTCGCTTGAACGCGACCAGTCTGCGCGCCGTGGTAGCGTATCGCTTGGCGGATCACTTTTCCGGGTGGTTGATTTACTTTGCGGCGGTGTTCAGCCCTTGGGCGTTTGGCACAACACAACCTTGGTCCATCTGGACCATGAATATCACTGGCTATTTGCTCGGTGGGTTGCTGGGCTTCAAATGGTGCGTCCGAAGAGGGTTGGGCTATCAACCGCCCCGCTGGCAACCAACCGCCGCTACCGCGCCCGCGCTGGCGCGCCGGCTGCATCACCTCACGAGTCTCCTTTTCGGGGTGACCGTAGTGATCTTGCTCTATTGCTTGATCAGCGCCCTGAACGCGCGTGCCACCTGGCAGCCCGAGAGTCTGGGTTTTTATTATCACGACATCATCGCGTGGCTGCCGCACAGTTACGACTGCACCAGGACCTGGCAAGCGTTTTGGAATTACACTGCGCTGGCCGGCTTTTTTTGGGGGACCTGTGACTGGCTGCTAGGCACGACCCGCAGCGAAGAACGCGCTGAACGCCGCGCGGTGCTTGCACAAACCAGGGCAAGTGCGCAGTTGCTGCCGACCCGCTTGCGAAATCTGCTCTGGCTGCTTTGCGTGAACGGGGCCTTGCTTGGATTGCAGGGAATTGCCCAGCGGGTGAGTGACGTGGGCAAGCTGCTTTGGCTGGTAGAGCCGCGCGTAAACAAGTCACCCGAAGCTCAATTCGGACCGTACGCTTACCGCGCCAATGCCGCTGCCTATTTCAATCTGATCTGGCCGGTTTGTCTGGGGTTCTGGTGGACTCTTCATCGCACTGCCGGATTCCGGCGCTGGAAGCATCACCTGCTGCTGCTCTGCGGTGTCATTATGGCTGCCTGTCCGATCCTTTCTTTGGCCCGGGGCGGTGCCTTGGTCGCGGCCGGCCAGATGGCGATGACCTCCGTAGTGTTGCTTTTTTTCTCCCTGTGGCGGCGATCCGCTTCACGGGCGTCCCCGGCGACCGTGAGTTTGACCTTTGTCCTGCTGGTCGGTTTTTTCGCCGGATCGCTTACCTTGGGTTCCATTTACGGATGGGAAAAGTTTGAGGCACGGATGGCGGATTTGGAGCAGGGTTTTGTAGGGCGGGAATTGATTAATCAGACGGCCAGAGGCATAGCCGAGGATTTCCGGTGGTTTGGCACGGGGCCGGGCACGTTCAATCCGATCTTCCAGTTGTATCGCGCTTCACCTGACGAGTATTGGCCAGCGCAGTTGCACAACGACTGGCTGGAAACCCGGATTACCTTCGGGCGCTTGGGAAGTCTGCTGATTGCCACCGCATTCCTTTGCGTGCTGGTGCGATGGTTTTTGCCCGGGGGCATTCACGGTGGTCGCCGTTTCGTCGCCCTCATCTGGATCGCTTTGATCGGCTGTCTGGTTCATGCGCGGTTTGATCTTCCGCTCCAGATCTATTCAATCTTAATGTTATTCCTGCTGCTCTGCGCCGTACTGTTTAGCGTGTCCCGAAGAGGTGATCCGTAAGCCTGGACATCTTTCGATCTTTCGTTGTTGATCTGGCAATCGTGCAAGTTGCTCCAGAATCCGTTCAGACGTGTCCGCCCCTTTTTGTGGCTTCAGCAATAAGAAAAAGGCCCATCTCAAAATGAGATGGGCTTTAAGGAGATGGGATGCATCAAGGGGCCGCGTAATCGCGCCCACCAGGAGGCACATTGTTCCCTGGAGGTGCGTTGGTGGCGGTGCCAGACAGCGGCACATAGGGAGCACCGATCGTGGGCGCACGATAAACTGGCGTCGGATTCCCTGCGACCACTGCGGTAGAGCCGGTAGTCGAATCAAGCGCTGCAGTGACCGAAGGGGTGCCGTTACCGGAGTTCGCAATCGCGGTGTCTATGTTGGCTTGCAGGTTTGGCAAAGCAGCACCGACACCCAACAAAATCTCTCGGGTCGCTGACGGAGCAACTCCGGAGGCCGCCAGCGCAACTTCGCGATAAGCACTCGGAACAGCCTTGCACACACCTTTGACAATCTGGCCGGCTTGGCTCGGCGCAGCCGCCACAGCGGCCTGCGCGATCAGTTTTGCCTGCTTGGGCTGGATTGAGGCAGCGGTGGAAGCAGCCACGGACGCAGCTTCGGGAGTCTTGCGGGCGATGGCGCCAACCACAACGGGTGCGATACTCGGATGCGATTTGACAGCCCATTTGACCACATCAGTGGTTACTGCGTCCCGCTCCGAGGTTTTGGCTTTAGCCACGAAGTCCGCAGCCATAGCCGGCACTTCAGCCACGGGTGACTTGGCAAGGGCCTTCTTTGTCGAGGTGGCAGACCCGGAACTGCCCGCAAAGGAGGTCATACACTGGCCTAGCAGCGCAACAGCCAACAACATAACGGTAAGTATTCTCATACAAGTCCTAAGGATTATCAGTGTTCGTTCCAAATACTGCAACATTCATAACAGATGCCGTTGTCGGCGTCAAATAGTTTATTCCAATTTGTAAGCATCAGGCACAATCCTTCGCGATGACCATTCCCGTCCTGGATGGTCTGACCTCCAGCCTGCTTGACGATATCTACGAGCTTCACGCAGAAGCAGTTTGGTCACTCCAACGCGGTCAGAGCAGCTTGCACGTGGGCGAGTTTTGCCTGCCAGTCAGCCAGGCGCTGCTGGTGTTCCTGCAAAACCTGTGGCGGCGCCTTTTGCACGAACGCGGGGCTGGCAAGTTTCTGCTGCACCTTCAGAATCTCCGTTTCGATCCTTTCCCTTTCCTTGGTCAAGCGCGCCTTCTCCGTCGCCACATCCACCAAGCCTTCGAGTGGCAGGAACAATTCGCCCAGCGGCGTATGCGCCGTCGGCGTGCCTTTCTTCGCTTGGTAATCCTCGACAATCTCCAGCGCTTCGGAGTTGAGGAGGATTCTGATCACCTCGGCGTCGTGCGGCAGCACGGGACTGGCCGGCTTGAATACGTAGGTGACCTTCCTGCCAGACTGGAGGTTGCCAATGCGACGCAGATTGCGGCCTGCGGTGACCAGATCGTATTTCGCCTGCGCAAATTCGAGATAACAATCATCCAGCCCATAGTGATCGCGGAAATCGCTGTCGAAGGGTTTGGGCCACGGCGCGTTCATAATGGTCTTGCCCCCCTGCCCTTCGGGCATGTCTTGCGAATAACCCATCCCGTGCCAGAGTTCTTCGGTAATGAAAGGCAGGAACGGATGAAACAACCGCAGCGTGTGCGAAAGCACGAAGTCAATCACCGCGAGCGTGTTGGCGTGGCGCGGATCCTCGTAGCCACCGACGTGAGGAGGTGGATTAGGTGATGAGGAAGTTTGACCCGCCTCGTTACCTCGGCGGCTAACAGAGAGAGCAGCCTTGCTCGCCTCAACATACCAATCACAATACTCGTTCCAGAAGAAGCGATAAAGCGTGGCGGTAGCTTCGTTGAACTTATACTCGGCGAAGGCTTCGGTAATTTCGTGAATTGCCTGGTTCAGCTTCAACAGAATCCATTTGTCATCGCTGGTGAGCAACGAAGGGTTGATTTCGCTCTGCGCTTCCTCGCCTTGCATTTGCCGGAAGCGACACGCGTTCCACAGCTTGTTGCAGAAGTTGCGGCCCAGCTCCACGTCCTTCTCATCGAACAACACATCCTGACCGAGCGGCGCACTGCGCATCGTGCCGAAGCGGAGGGCGTCCGCGCCGTATTGAGCGATGAGCACGAGCGGATCGGGCGAATTGCCGAGCGTCTTCGACATCTTGCGCCCCTGCTTGTCGCGGATGAGGCCAGTGAAATAAACATTCTGGAACGGCAGCTCCCCCATGTATTCGTAACCCGCCATGATCATGCGCGCGACCCAGAAGAAAATGATGTCCGGTGCGGTGACGAGATCGGTGGTCGGGTAGAACGCCTGGAGTGTTGGATTTTTGGAGTCTTGGGTTTTGTCACCGGTCCAACCCATCGTGGCAAACGGCCAGAGCCAGGAACTGAACCAAGTGTCGAGCACGTCGGGGTCTTGGGTGAAGCCGCAATTCTCAAAATTCTCAATCAACGCTGGGGAAAGCGTCGCAATGAAAACATCGTAATCACCTTCATCCTGTTTCAATGCAGGATTCATTGGCTGAACTTTCGGATCAACCGGCTTGCCGTCGGACACGCGAATCATCCTGACGAAAGTCGTTTCACTTGGATCAGATGCTGCGTGTCGTTGCCAATTACCATCAACCCATTCGTCCCACCCCCACGCGAGCAACTCGTCCGACCAATTCTCTTCAGTAACGCGAATCCTTTTGTGCCACACCGGAATCCGATGCCCCCACCAAAGCTGACGGCTGATGCACCAGTCCTGAATGTTCGCCAGCCAATGATCGTAAGTCTTCGCCCACCGCTGCGGATGGAAACGCATCTTCCCGGAGCGCGGAGCATTGCTCCGCAAGTTCCCGTCTTCGGTTCGCGCGGAGCAATGCTCCGCGCTCCGCTCCTCCTGCTCCACACACGCCTTGGATTGCTCCACCGCCGGATACTTCAAGAACCATTGCTCGCTCAGCCGCGGCTCGATCGGCACATCTGCGCGCTGACTGAAGCCCACGTTGTTCTCGTACGGCTTGGCTTCCACCAATGCGCCAAGCTCCGTGAGTTTTTCTTCCGCCACCTTGCGCGCCTTGAACCGATCCAGCCCGCGCAAATCCGCGCCTGCCAGATCACCCATTGAACCGTCAGCATTGATGACTTCCACAATCGCCAGCTTGTGGCGCTGGCCGATTTCAAAGTCCGCCTTGTCGTGCGCCGGCGTCACCTTGAGCACGCCCGTGCCGAATTCAAAATCCACGTGCTCGTCCCCGATGATCGGGATGAGCTTCTGTTCGCGCGGCAATTCCGCCGGCAACGGTCGCACGATGTGCTTGCCGATGAGATGCGCGTAACGCGGGTCTTTCGGATTCACCGCCACCGCCGTGTCGCCCGGAATGGTTTCCGGTCGCGTCGTCGCGATGGTGAGCCAAATACGACCTTCGGCATCAATCTCCGGACCGCCCTTCTTCTCCTCTGTAGCAGCCGACGTGAGGAGGCTCTGATCAATTTCGGATTTCGAATTTCGGATTTCGGATTTCTCATGCACCTGCACCTTGAAGTGATACATGAAACCCTTCTGCGGTTTCATTTCCACTTCCTCGTCCGAGAGCGCGGTCTGCGTGGCCGGACACCAGTTCACCATGCGTTTGCCGCGATAGATCAGACCCTTCTTGTAAAGCTCGACGAAGACCTTTTGCACACAGCGCGAATACTCCGGGTCCATCGTAAAGCGTTCGCGCGTCCAATCGCACGAGCACCCGAGCTTCTTGAGTTGTTGAATGATGATGCCTCCGTGCTTTTCCTTCCATTGCCAGACGCGCTCGAGAAATTTCTCGCGCCCGAGATCGTATTTGGTCAGACGCTCTTCCTTCTTCAACGCCTTCTCCACCTGCACCTGCGTGGCGATGCCCGCGTGATCCGTGCCCGGCAGCCAGAGGACTTCCTTGCCGTCCATGCGCGCCTTGCGACTGAGGATGTCCTGGATGGTGTTGTTGAGAACGTGCCCCATGTGGAGCATGCCCGTGACGTTCGGCGGCGGGATGACAATGGAATACGCCGGGCGCTTGTCGCTCACGCGCGCCGGGTCGGCGGTGAAGCAACCCTGCTTCAGCCAGAAGTCATACCATTTGTCCTCGACGGACTGCGGTTCGTAGGCTTTGGGAATTTCGCTCATGGAAAAAACTGAGATCAACTGATGACTTCAAACTCGCCAAACTGGCGAAAATGATCGTCGAACGCCGCCACCCGTTTCACCTGGCAACGCGCCATGATGACGAATGAGACCGCGTCGCAGAACGGATAGCTTTTATCCTCGTGTTGCCGGAGCAGATTAATGGCGGCCCGGTGATCGTGGTGCGAAACTTCCGCCATGTGCAACAGGGGATTGTCCCAAAAGTCCGCAATGATCTGATCGCGAACCTGCTTCGAGCGGCTGAAGGTGGCGTGGACTTCCGCAAAGACAAATGGCGTGCTGAGGAATTGCGCGCGTTGCTGGAACAGCCGGGTCACGATCTCGCGGGAACGTCCGTGGTGCGACTGGCGCTCGTTGCGAAAGGCGATCCAAAAGGAGGAATCCAGAAAGACGCGGTGGTGATGCATCAGGGCTTTTCTCCCGCAGGTTCAGTCATCACCCATTTGCCCCGGGCCTTGATATATTTTCTGGGTGTACCGTAGAGGTAATGGTCGTGGTTGATGGCGGCGTCCTCCGGCAGTTCGAGCCGGGCATCGCGCGGCGTGGGCTTCAACATGGGATTCTCGGCCCAAGCCGCTTCGGGCAACTGCATCTTCTCGTCAATGTACGAACGGATCACCGCCGCCATGGGTTCCTGGCGTTGCGCCGCCTCGGCCTGAACAAAGTCATACTCCGAACGGCTGAGATAGATCTGGGTACGGATCATCGCGGCCGACTCCACTGGCGCCGCCATCGCGGGGCCGTCTTTGAGTTCACTCGCCTCGCTGTGGACTGCGGGGTATTTGCTGCCGCGTTTCATGCGCTGAATATACAGCACGCCGTATAGCCGTCCATTACTTCTTCATTGCGGTGGAGCAACGCTGCTTCAGCCAGAAGTCATACCCTTTGTCCTCGACGAACCGAGGTCGTTGGCTTTGGAGATCTCGGTTATGATTCAAAATATTCAGTGGCGCATCGAACACGGATTTCTGGCGAAAGGGGAATGGAAAATCATGGGATGGCTCCCCAAAGAAATCGCCAGCATTTTTTTGCACACGGCTGATGAAATAAAGTATGGTATCACCACAGCGCCCGACAAACCGTCATACACACATTGTATATGTATCGTAATCCAATCATCCCTGTCGTATTCTGCGTTCTCGTTGCGGGTGCGGCGCGGGAAAGTGCTGCCGTCACTCCCCCCGTGGTGCGCAGCACCGAATACAACGGTAATTACACCAACATAATTTACTACCCCGTCCAGTCCTGGATGAATACAAACACCGTGCTGCTGACGGCGGAGGCATGGGTTTACTGCAAAGATCTCGATGGCTTTCAGGCGTTTGTCGCCCGGCATTACACGACCAACCTGTGGTTCGGACTAAACGGCAACCGGCTGCGATTCTATCGGAGCGGAGGAACGCTGGCCGATTCGGACGGAACGCTCACGGCACGGCGCTGGACCCATGTGGCCGTGACCTATGACGGGACAACCGCGCGTTTTTTCATTGATGGTGTCAACGCCGGGATAAAAGCCTTGGCTAACGCGGGCAACAACTGCACCAACAGCCTGAGCTTGGGCGGTCAACGCGATGCGCTGAATCTGGGGGACGTGATCAGCGGCGGCTATGCGTTCAATGGGTATCTGGATGAAGTACGGTTATGGGCGGTGGTACGCTCCCAATCAGCGATTGCCGCCAATCGGTATAACCAGGTCCGTGCTGGCTCAGGATTGCTGGCCACCTTCGGGACCGGCGGCCATCTGGAAGATTTGCGCGGCACGACCGGGCTCACGGCAGGCACGCCGGCTGCCGATCGCTGGAGTGGTTTTGGCATCCTCCCGGCGGGATTATGCATTCCGCGAACCGGGAATCCACTCACGATGGACGCGAACATTGACATGCTGAACGAGTATCGAGGTGCGGAAACGCTGGTGCTCCGCTCGACCACATCCAGCACGACTCCGGATGAGGTGGCTTATCTGATGGTATCCACCAACGGTTCGAACCATTACCTCTACGTGGGGTTGCCGGCGTTGCCGCAGGCCGCGCTGCCACAGATTCCAAAGGTGGAAATCCGAGGTGATGTGAATGTGACCGACGCCTGGCCGGGACTGGGAGACTGGCAGTGTCAACTGGAACAGGACTCCTTCCAAGGGGGCAGCATCTACAGAGCGAATCCACCGCTTTTTCCCACGCCTGCCTGGTGGAGTTGGGGGCAGGGTGTCGCCAGTTGGCAGGGCATGACCGCCGAGGCGTTCGAGTTTCACCAGAACTACGAGTTTCGCATTCACGCCCAGCACCTGAACAACTTCACGAATTCCATGGGGTTGATGATACGGTATCTGGATTTCGCGGGCGGCGGCGACCAATTGGTCGGTCCGCACGGTGCGGTCACCAACCTTCCGGCGACCTACGCCCGGACGGATTGGTGCGGAGCAGCGGACAGCGATCTGAGCACCGTGACGCTCTCGGGATCCGTTACCAACGTCTCCAATCAGGCGGGAACAGCCGGCTTGACCGTCTCGCTCTACTCGGGCGATTCGGAGTTAAGCGGCTTCCTGCTGGCTTCCACAACGACCGACTCGCTGGGCCGGTTTTCGTTCAACAACATTCTGGCGCCGAATGAGCGTCGGCTGACGATCACCTACGCTCCGCCGTCGAGCATTGTGTTCCTGGATCCGGCCATAGACACGTCGGCATCCTCACGTGTGCCAGTGGCAACCAACAGCCCTTATTCCATCCGCTACGCATCGTGCCCGTCGGTCTGCACTTACGCCAAGGTCAACTTCCGCTATCGCTCATTGGGCCCGGTGCAGATCCACAGCGTTACCCCCACCAACGTTCCCGCGTCCGTGGTGGTACGCACAACTCCGTTCAAGACTACCGCCGGCAGTACCATCACCGTGGCGGGCACAAATTTTTATTCGGGTGTGCGGCTCTACTTCCGAGGGTCGGGTTGCGCGCTCATCCCCCCCAGTCTCTGCACCAGCGATTTTCACGAGGCCAACATCGTTTCGCAGACGATTGATGGGCTTTCCCTGGTCGCGGAAGTGCCGCCGGCCCTGACCGGAGTGGCCACCACGGCGCGCAGTTTTCAAATCGTGATGCACAATCCAAGCGGCGGCGGCAGTTGGATTTATGGGCCAAGCATCACCGTAACACCGCCACTTTGGCCACAGTTGCACGGGTTTGAATTCATCAATCGGGACGACGGCCCAAGTGTGGAGGAATTTGAAGCCTGCTATGGCGACAGCATCTTCAATGTGTTCCGTTTCCGGGAGCCGTACTACGGCATTTGGGCGCTGGTGTATCTGGCGTGGATGGACGGTTGCAAAGGATCGTGTTACGGGATGGCCGGCACTTCGCGCCTGATGGCGGATGGATTTCTCCCGCGAGCGACCTTCGACTTGCCCGGTGGCGATGGGGTCCACGGGGTGCTGTTTGCCAACGGCTACCTGGGAACTCCCGCCTGCGAAATCGGCGGTGAACTATGTCCACCGAAGCCTTACCGCTGGACCGGCTTCGATTTGTTCCAGCCGTATCGGCCATTGAACCTTTGGGGCCGTATCACCTCGTTCGCCGGAGCGCAGACTTCCGCCGAAGCGCTCGGCGCCTGGCTTTCCCAACTACAGCGACCGGTTGCTTTCGGGCCTCGTCGCGGAATGGCCGTGGCGGACCCGGTGGATGTGTTGAATCGCGTCCGGGCGAATCCTTTCGGTTACACCGCCTGTGTTTACACCCGGGACTTTGGCGGTGGCCATTGCATCACGCCGTACGGGGTGATTGACGGGATGAGATTGGACACCAACGCGGTGACCCCTGTGGTGGCGGCCAATTTTTCGCTCATCAAAGTTTACGACAACAACTGGCCGGAACAGGAGCGCTACATTGAAGTCAATCGGACTGATAACACCTTCCGCTACAACAGCGGCGGCAGCTTGGGCATTTATGAAGGGGCGGGGCTTTTTTATGTGCCGGCTTCCGTTTACCGCCAGGCGCGTCACGCGCCGGACCCGTTTTTCCTGGGCCGGTATGGTCTCGAGTTTCTCCGCATTCTGTCCGTGGGAGCCTCCTCGGCGTCCATGACCGATGCCCACGGTGGACGGATCGGTTGGGACGCGAGCGGATTGACCAACGACTTTGAAGGCGCCTTGCCCTACCTGCCGCCCGGGCTGTTGCTCGACGCGGCAAATCCGCTGGATACCACCATGCTCTTTCTCCCCGCCACCAACGCGCCCGCGTCTGGTGGTTTTTACTCGGCCGGAGGCCGGGCCCTGCTTTACGGTGGCATGGGCTGGGGCGACATCGCCTTCGGCTTCAACGCACCAAACACCGGAGCGAGCAACGCGGTGGATGGCATCCTCATCGGACTCTCACAGGGCCTGCAAGGCTTGGGACTGCGCGCGGGCGCACCGGTGACCGGCTTTGGCGCCGTGGTCACGAGCCGCGATCCGCTGGGCCAGTCCCGCGTGTTCATCCTCGACGCAGACCCGAGCGCCATGACGCCTGACCTTCATCTCGAGCGTGACGAGTTCAAGTCGCTGACCATCCGCAATCGCAGCGGCGTGCCGTTCAGTTTCCGCCTGAATCTCTCCGGCACGGACAACCTCGTGGGCACGTTCGATCACGCGTATGAATCCTATTCGCTGCCGGGGATGGCGACGGTGAAGCTCCTGCTGCCGCCGAATCCGGCGCACGGAGCTCTAACCCGCCAACTTGATCTGAACAGTGATGGGACGGTGGACATCGTTGAAGCGATCCCGGCCAATGGCCAGTTGCGAATCGCCGAGGAGGCCGGGCTGGTGGCGTTGCGCTGGAGGCCCGCGAGCTTCGGCGAAACGCTGGAAACCACCACCGAGCTCAAGCCTGGCGACTGGACGCCAGTCGGTCTGCCCATCACGACCGAAGGAACAGATCGTGTGCTCCGATTTGCTCCCGGCCAGTCGGCCGAGTTTTTCCGCCTGCGCCTGGAGCGGACCAATTGTCTCAGCCTGTCGGCCTTTCAACCCGGGGTGCGGCCCAATCCGTGGGAAATCAATGGCTTCAGGCTCGAAGCGCTGAATGCGGCGGGCGCGTTGCAGTCTCAGAACAGCCTCGTCCTCCGTGACAATCATGTCGGCCTCGACGTGCTCCACACAATGCTGGTGCAACCGCTGGCGGACTCTGGCGTCGTGCATCTGGATGTCTTCCAGAAATCTGGGTTCGTGACGTTTGAAGCCGTCGGCCCGCTGAGTGTCGTCGTGGACCGTCAGACGCTAACCGGGGTTGGAGTCGCGCCGGAGCGGATCACCTTGAGATCGTTCCGCGGCCGAATTCATTACGTGCGGGTGGTTTCGGCCCAGGGACAATGTCTGATTCTCAACGCCTGTTCTGAATTGGCGCAGTCCCCGCCAAACCAGTTGGTTTCCAATTGTGTCAGTTTCTCGCAAGCGGCGCCGGGCCAGTTCGCCAGCCCTTATTATTTCGATGGGTTGTCCATCACGGCCAAGCCCGACCCCGTCATCGTTGAGCCGGTCTTTGGTGAAAACGGAAACTGGCTCAAGCTCAAGGGGGAGATGGATATCCTGATGGGTCAGGGCAACGAACCCTGCTTTCGCGCCCGGCTCCTGGTGAAAGACGAGGAAGGCGCGGTCACCGTGACCGCGTACGATGCCAACAATGTCGTGGTGGGAACGGCCGGCCCGCCTCCTGCGGGCAGCGCGCCGCAGGAGTTGGCGGTGAACGGCGCCGGAATCGTTCGCCTCCTCATCAACTCGAATTCGGACAAGGCCGCTCTGCAAGAGGTTTGCTGGGACCGCGTGGTTGCCCCCTGAAATTCCGCAAGGGATGCGGGCGGCACCCGGGTGCCCGGATCGGACTCCCTCCTGCCAGAAAGCGGATGGCAGAAGGCGGGCGGGTGGGCGTTGGTTGGATGGGAAACATCCAACACGGAGCGCACAACTTCCACCGACGAAAACTGTCCGTCATCCGCCAATCGGATTTTGGGTCTTGCAGTTCAAGACAGCGTGGTGATCGGTCACTTGCGCAAGAGCGCAAACTCCATGCTGTCCACCAGCGCCTGCAAGCTGGCGCTGATGATGTTTTCGTCCACACCCACCGTGCCCCATTCGCGTTTGCCGTCGGTGGACGTGATGAGCACGCGCGTTTTGGCGGCGGTGCCGGCCACACCATCCAGGATGCGCACCTTGTAATCCACCAGGTGAATTCTGCGGAGTTGGGGAAACAAATGTCCCAATGCCGCACGCAACGCACCATCGAGGGCGTTCACTGGCCCGTCGCCATCGGCGACCGTGTGCGACACCTTTTCCCCGACGCGCACCTTGACTGTGGCCTCACAAACGGAATCCTTGCCGTGACTGCGCATCGAAACGTGGTAAGCCTCCACGGTAAACAGCAGGTCGGGATTGTGTTCCAAGATGCCGCGGATCAACAACGCGAGTGAGGCTTCGGCCGCCTCGTATTCGTAGCCCTGAGCCTCCAGTTCCTTGACGCGCGCGGTGATCTGGCGTGTCTCCGGGGCCTCCGGCGCAAGCTTGAAACCCAGTTCCTTCGCTTTCATCAGGATGTTGGTGCGGCCCGACATGTCACTCACGAGCACGCGACGGAAATTGCCGACCGCCTCGGGATTGATGTGCTCGTAACTGCGCGCCACCCGTTCGATGGCGTGAACATGCATACCGCCCTTGTGCGCAAAGGCGGATTGGCCCACCCACGGCGCACGGGCATCATGCCGCACATTGGCCAACTCGTTCACGAACTCGGAAAGTTCCTTGAGCTTGGGCAGTGACTTTGCCGGCACGCCACGCAACCCCATCTTCAACTGAAGCGTCGGGATCACACTGATAAGATTGCAGTTGCCCGTGCGCTCGCCAAAACCGTTGATGGTACCCTGGACCTGGGTGGCGCCGGCTTCGATGCCGGCAATCGCGTTGGCCACGCCAAACCCGCAGTCGTTGTGGGTGTGGATGCCAATGGGACAGTTCAACTTTGATTTTGCCAGCGCAGTGACTTTGGCGATTTCGCCCGGCAGGCGACCACCATTGGTGTCACAAAGCACGATGCACTCCGCGCCAGCCTTTTCCGCCGCCTGCCAGGTGGCGAGTGCGTACTCCGGCGCGTCCGTGTAACCATCGAAACTGTGCTCGGCATCGTAGATCACGCGTTTGCCGTGATCCTTCAAGTAGCGGATGGTGTCGGCGATCATGGCCAGATTCTCCTCTGGCTTGGCGCGCAGGACTTCCGTGACGTGGAGCAGCCAGGTTTTGCCGACGATGGTTACGACGGGCGTTTCCGCTTCGAGGATGAGCCGCATGAGTTCGTCTTTCTCCACAGCGACGTCCTTACGACGCGTCATGCTGAAAGCGGCGATCCTGGCGTTGCGCCACCTGCGCCTGGCGGCCTGTTTGAAGAACTCCATGTCCTTGGGATTGCTGCCCGGCCAGCCGCCTTCAATGTAATGAACCCCGAAGGTATCGAGCTTCTCGGCGATGCGCAGCTTGTCCATTGCCGAGAAGTTGATGCCTTCACCCTGCGCGCCGTCGCGCAGAGTCGTATCGTAGATTTCGACCTGGGATTTCATAATCAACCGCTAAAGCGGACACATTGAATACGAGAAACGGCCAAGGCTGGCAAACTCTCAATGATGGACGCGAAGGGCCTTCAGAATTGTCCTAACCAATGGTTGACAGAATTCATGGATTACACTATTGTCTGTCCAGACAGAAATTGTTGAAATATGCCAAAGCTCAGTCCAGTCCAACAACACTTCATTCTTCACTGGGGTGAAATGGGCACGCGGTGGGGGATCAATCGGACCGTGGCGCAAATCCACGCGCTGCTCTATCTGTCGCCCAAACCGATCCACGCTGAGGAAATCGCCGATACTCTGAACGTCGCGCGCTCGAACGTCAGCAACAGCCTCAAGGAACTGCAAGGGTGGGGCATCGTGAAGCGTGTGCATGTCCTCGGCGATTCCCGCGATCATTTCGAGAGCATGAAAGACGTGTGGGAAATGTTTCGGATGGTGTTGGACGAGCGCAAGAAGCGCGAGATTGATCCCACCCTCCGTCTCTTGAGCGAATGTATCGCCGAGGCGGAAAAGGACAAGGAGACGGACGAGTACACCGAGGAACGCCTCCGTCAATTGCATGATTTCTTTGCAACCACCACCGCTTGGTATGTGCAGGTGCGACAATGGCCTACGGCGGCCACCATCAAGTTTGTCAAGCTGGGGGACAAAGTGTTGAAGCTGCTTGGCCTCGGCGGTTGAGGCCGTTTTTTTGTATGGGTGATTCTGTGAATACTGAAATTACAGATAATATCGGCAATGGTCCCGCTGGTTGGGTCTTCTACGATCAAGCGTGCCCATGGTGCGTGCGGACGCGGCATTGTGTGGGGCGGCTCTTCGCCGCCCGCGGTTTCGTGTGGTTGCCGCTTCAGACACCCGGGACGGCCAGGCGCTTGGGCGTGCTGGAATCCGATCTCGAACGGCGTCTGCATGTCATGCGAGCAGATGGGCGGATTTGCCACAACGCCGATGCGCTGGGGATTCTCTGTCGTAGCGTATGGTGGTTGTGGCCTCTGGGTCTTTTGCTGTTGGTGCCCGGAATTCGGGAGGGTGCGCGAATGGCTTACGATTGGCTGGCTCGCAACCGCTACTGCCTCGGCGGACGCTGCCGGGCAGACTTCAATGCCCGACCGCTGGTTGAGTGGCTGAATAACAGTCTTGCCCTGCTACCGCTGATCTACTTATGGGCGGCTTGGGCGGGAGGTGCGCGGTGAAGGCACTCATCCCCGCAGTCAAGGCCGTCATGGCGCGGCGCATTCTCGTGAACTTCCGCATCCAGCCTGCTGCGGTCGCCGATTTGCTGCCGCAACCGTTTCGCCCCAAACTCGTCAAGGGTTGGGCCATGGGCGGCATCTGTCTCATTCGGCTGGAAAATATGCGACCCCCCTGGCTGCCGCATGCGTTCGGGGTGTCGTCGGAGAACGCCGCGCACCGCATCGCGGTGGAGTGGACGGAGCACGGCTGGCTGCGCGAGGGCGTGTTCATCCCGCGGCGGGACACCAACTCGCTGCTCAATCGCGTGTCCGGTGGTCGTTTGTTTCCGGGGGTTCACCATCACGCCGAATTCCGCTGTGCGAATAGCGATACGCGATTCGCGGTGGCATTGCGCAGCCGGGACGGCGAGACGCGCGTGAACGTGGCGGCCCGATTGACGAACAACTGGCCGTCCGGTTCGGTATTCGGTTCGCTGGAGGAAGCCAGTGATTTCTTCCGTGGCGGTGCCTGCGGTTGGTCGCCGTCCAGCAACTGTGCGCTTGAAGGCGTGGAGCTTCACACCGAGAACTGGACGATGGACGCGCTTGCGGTCGAGCAAGTCGAGTCTAGCTACTTCAGCGATCCGCGCCGCTTTCCGCCGGGGACGGTCGAATTCGACTGCGCTTTGCTCATGCGCGGCATTGCGCACGAGTGGCGGGCGTTGGGCCGTTTCCAGAATTCGCCGCGTTTTCCTGCACGTCATCATCACGGAACGTCTGCCTTCTTCGAGATGCCATGAAACCGCGACGCATCATCCTTGCCGGCGGTTCAGGTTTCCTGGGTCAGGCGCTGGCCAGACACTATCTGGCTTCCGGACTGGAGGTGGTGAGTTTGACCCGCGCACCGCAACCGGCCTCAAGCGGTGTTCGTCAGATTGCCTGGGACGGATGGACGCTCGGCCTGTGGGCGCGTGAACTGGAGGCAGCGGAAGCGGTGATCAACCTGGCCGGACGTTCGGTGAATTGCCGTTATCATGAACGCAATCGGAGAATCATACTTGAATCGCGCCTCAACCCGACCCGAGTTTTGGGCGAGGCGATCAACCAATGCACCAAGCCACCGCGCGTCTGGCTGAACTCCAGCACGGCCACGATTTACAGGCACAACTTCGGTCCGGCGTGGGACGAATCCGGCGAAATTGGCGGGTCGCCGGAGGCCAAGGATGAATTCTCCGTCGCAGTGGCGACCGCGTGGGAGCAGGCGTTTGTCGAAGCGGAGACGCCTAACACGCGCAAGATTGCGTTGCGTTCCGCGATGGTGCTTGGTCACGGTGCGAACAGTGTTTTTCCTGTGCTGCGGCGGCTGGTGCGCCTCGGCTTGGGCGGCAAAATGGGGAGCGGCCGGCAGTATGTGTCATGGATTCATCAGGAGGATTTTTGTCGGGCAATTGACTGGCTGCTGCAAGCGGAGCAGTTCAGCGGCGTGGTGAATCTGGCCGTGCCAAATCCGGTCACGAATGCGGAGATGATGCGGACGCTGCGTGAAGTCCAGCGCGTGCCCTTTGGATTGCCGGCGAGCTTGTGGATGCTGGAGGCGGGCGCGTTCCTGTTGCGCACGGAAACCGAATTGATCATCAAGAGCCGCCGGGTGATTCCTGGGCGGCTGATGGCGGCGGGATTCGATTTTCGTTTCCCGCGTCTGCGGGAGGCGTTGGTGGATTTGTGCGGCAACGCCGGAACTGAAATGTTTCGATGAATCTCACCGCCACGACG
>JAANMV010000529.1_pt1 | contig 47078 bp, 45 predicted proteins | sample 7279661 | NCBI WGS metagenome assembly JAANMV01 (sample SAMN14094540, study PRJNA606508) | bioreactor metagenome | isolation source: A lab-scale SPAN reactor treating ammonium-rich wastewater day 121 | place: Ireland: Galway | collected 2017-05-16
AAATCGATGGTGGACGTGACCGAGGACGTCTGCCGCCCGCTGGAGCGGAAGGCCGGCGCCGGCTGGAAGCTCCTCTTCCTGCTCTCCTCGCTGACCCTGTTGATGGGCGCGGCGCTGGTGGGCTACCAGATTAAGAAGGGGATCGGCGTCTGGGGCCTCAATAAGACGATCGGCTGGGCCTTCGACATCACCAATTTCGTCTTCTGGGTCGGCATCGGCCACGCCGGCACCTTGATCTCGGCCATCCTGCTGCTGTTCCGCCAGAAGTGGCGCACCTCGATCAACCGCGCGGCGGAGGCCATGACCATCTTCGCGGTGCTCTGCGCGGCCGTCTTCCCGGTCATCCACATGGGGCGGCCTTGGCTGGCCTTCTGGGTCTTTCCTTATCCCAATCTGCGCGGCTCGCTGTGGGTGAATTTTCGCTCGCCGTTGCTCTGGGACGTCTTCGCAATCAGCACCTATTTCATCGTCTCGGCGGTCTTCTGGTACATCGGGATGATCCCCGACTTGGCCACGCTGCGGGACCGGACGACGAATAGGGTCAAGAAATGGCTCTTCTCGGTCTTCAGTCTCGGCTGGGACGGCTCGAGCCGGACCTGGGCGCGCTACGAGACGCTCACCCTCATCCTGGCCGGCCTCGCTACGCCGCTGGTTGTCTCGGTGCACACCATCGTCAGCATGGACTTCGCGACCTCGGTCATTCCCGGCTGGCACACGACGATCTTTCCGCCTTACTTCGTGGTCGGCGCGGTCTTCTCCGGCTTCGGGATGGTGCTGACCTTGTTGATCCTCACCCGCAGGGTGATGCACTGGGAGAACTACATCACGATGCACCACCTCGAGAACATGTGCAAAGTGATCCTCGCGACCGGCTCGATCGTCGGCTTCGCCTACGTCACCGAGTTCTTCATGGCCTGGTACAGCGGCAACGCGTACGAGATGTTCACTTTCAAAAACCGCGCCACCGGCCCCTACGCCTGGGCCTATTGGACGATGATGACCTGCAACCTGATCGTCCCGCAGCTCTTCTGGTTCAAGAAGATCCGCACCAGCATCGTCCCCATGTTCATCCTGTCGATCCTGGTCAACGTCGGGATGTGGTTCGAGCGCTTCGTCATCATCGTCACCTCGCTGCATCGCGACTTCCTGCCCTCCAGCTGGGCCATGTACAAGCCCACCTTCATCGAGGTCGGGACCTTCCTCGGGACCTTCGGGCTCTTTTTCACCTGTTTTCTCCTGTTCATCCGATTCTTGCCCGGCATCGCGATTCACGAGGTGAAGATCGTGCTGTCCGCGCAGAACAAGCGGGAAGAGGTGATTCGGAATGTTTAAGAAGTACCTGGTCGGACATTTTCGGGAAGAGGACGCCTTGCTGGGCGCGGTGCGGGCGATGCGCGAGCGCGGCTTCGCGATCGAGGACGTCTATTCCCCCTACGCCATCCACGGGATCGACGAGGCGATGGGGCTTAAGCGCTCGCGGTTGCCTTACGTGACCTTCGCCGCGGGCTTCGCGGGTCTCGCCTTGGCCATGGCCTTCCAATACTGGACCTCGGTGGTGGATTGGCCGATCAACGTCGGCGGCAAGCCCGACAACTCCACCCTGGCCTGGCTCCCGGTGGCCTTCGAGATCACCGTCCTCTTGGGGGCCTTGAGCACGGTCGCCGCTTTCCTTCTCCGTTCCAGGCTGTTTCCGGGTTCGAGGGCGAGGGTCTTTCACCCGCGCGTCACCAGCGACACCTTCGCCCTCGTCCTGGAGCAGCGCGACGCCTCGCTGGATGAGCCGCAGGCCCGGCGCCTGCTGGGCGAGCTCGGCGCCTTCGCGGTGGAGAGCAAGGAGGTCCTGTGTTGAGGCGCGCCCTGATCTGCGGCTTTTTGGCTTCGGCCCTCCTGGCCGTGGCGGCCTGCGACTCGAGCCCCAAGCAGCCGGGCTACGAGTTTATGCCGGAGATGGTTCGTTCGGTGCCCTACGATGCCTTCGCGTCGAACCCCAACTTCAAGGACGGCAAGACCCTGCAGGCGCCGCCGGCGGGCACGGTGCCGCGGGGCTTTTTGCCCTATCCCTACGGAGCGACGCCGGAGGACGCGCAGAAGGCCGGGGCCGAGCTGAAGAACCCGATTCCCTTCACGCCGGAGGCCCTGGCGCGCGGGGAGCAGGTGTATCGCAACTTCTGCCTGATCTGCCACGGCGAGACGGGGCAGGGCGACGGCCCGCTGATCCCGAAGTACCCGAACCCGCCGTCCCTGACCGGGAAGACCTTGATGCAGTATCCCGACGGGCGTTTCTTTCACATCGTCACCGTGGGTTCCGGCGAGATGGCCGCCTATGCGAGCCAGATTAGGCCGGAGGATCGCTGGAAGCTGGTCTTTTACCTGCGCAAGCTGCAGGGCCTGACGCCCGGGGCGGAGACTAAGCCCGCGGCGGAATTCGCTCCGGCGGCGCCGGCCCCGTCCCCGGCCGCCGAATCGCTTCCCACGGGAGGGAGGGCCCCATGAAGATCAAGCCGAGTTTCACCTTCGCGCCCGTTTACAAGCGCTGGAGCTATGTCCTGATGGCCGCGGGCTTCGCCGCCCTGGCCGCGGGCGCCTTCCTGGACCCGGCGCGGATGTGGGTCAACCTCCTGATCAATAATTTTTACTACACCTCGCTGGCCCTGGCGGCCGCCTTTTTCCTGGCCATCCTCTACGTGACCAACGCCGGCTGGGCCTCCAACTTCAAGCGCGTCCCCGAGGCGATGACGCGCTTCCTCCCGGTGGCCCTCCTGCTCATGCTGACCCTGGTCTTCGGGATGCACTCGCTCTACCATTGGTCGCACCACGACGCCGTCTTGCACGACCCGCTACTGAGGCACAAGGAGCCCTACCTGAACGTGCCCTTCTTTTTCGGGCGCATGGTCGCGTATTTCGGTCTCTGGATCCTGCTGACCTATTTATTGCGCCGCTATTCCCTGCGGCAGGACGCGAACCCGGACCTCTCGCTCCACCGGCGCAGCATCCGCGTCTCGGCGCTCTTCATCTTGGTTTTCGCCTTGACCTTCGCGCTGGCGAGCTACGACTGGCTGATGTCGCTGGAGCCGCACTGGTACAGCACGATCTACTCGGTCTACACCTTCTCCAGCCTCTTCCTGCACGGCCTCGCGGCGATCGCCCTCTTGGTCATCCTGCTCCAGGAGCGGGGCTATTTCGGCCGGCTGCTCAACGAGAACCACCTGCACGACCTGGGCAAGATGATCTTCGCCTTCAGCTGCTTCTGGGCCTACATCTGGGTCTCGCAATACCTGCTGATCTGGTACTCGAACATCCCCGAGGAGACGGCCTATTTCTGGGTGCGGACGGATCCCGATTGGCTATGGCTCTTCGCCCTGAATTTCGCCCTCAACTGGCTGATCCCCTTCCTCATCCTGCTGCCGCGCGCCGCCAAGCGCAGCGCGGCGGTCCTGAAACGGGTCTGCGTCGTCCTCTTGATCGGTTTTTGGCTGGATATTTTCCTCTTGGTCGCGCCTAATGTCCTCAAGGCCCGCAGCATCGGCTGGATGGAGATCCTCTCCGGGCTGGGTTTCGCCGCCTTGTTCGCCTTCGTCACCGGCAAGGCCTTGGAGCGGGCGCCCCTGATCCCGAGGAACGATCCCTATCTCCAAGAGAGCTTTCACTTGCACCAGTAGGAGCCCGTATGTCGCAAGAGCCCATCAAGCGTTTCGTCGAGCACGGCGTCGAGCAAAGCCCCTGCAGCCCCATGGAGCCGCCCGAGGCGCGCTCGAGCTCCGTCGAGCAGGTCCCGGAGGAATCCCTGGTCGCGCCGCTCCGCGCCTTCCTCGCGGAGCACCGGGAATACGAAAAGGTCCTCAACGTCTTCGAGCAGTCCCTCCTGGCGCTCAAGCAAAACGAGTGGCGCTTCAACCCGGAGATCTCCGCCGGCCTGAAGCGCTTCTTTCAGTTTCAGGACGAGAGCGTGCTGGCCCATCACCGCAAGGAGGAGAAGTGCCTCTTCCCCTTCCTGCGAGAAAAATTCCTAGCGACGGGCGAGCACAGCCCCAGCGGCAAGCCCGTCACGCCCGTCGAGGTGATGGAGGACGATCACCTGAAGGTCGGCCAGTCGACCTGCCTGGTCTTCAACCTGCTAGGCCTCGCCCCGCGCCTGGAAGACGCGAAGTCGCGGCAGGTCCTGCTCGAGCACGCCTTCCATTTGGGGCAGGAGATCGTCGAGACCATGCGCCTGCACATCTTCAAGGAAAACACCGTGATCTTTCCGCTCGCCCAACAGCTGATCTCGGCGGATGAGTGGCGCGTCATCGCCCGGATGATAGAAGAAATCTAATAAAATTAAATAGTTAAGCACCTGATTCAGATCATATGCCCTGCTGCCAGGGGTCATAGGGGACTAGGTGTGTTTCCTTTATAAATGCACTTAGAGGAAATTTTTATGAGCCTCGGTCCCGGAGAAATTACTGCGCTGGTCTTGGTCGTCTTCCTGATCTTCGGTCCCTCGAAGCTGCCCGGCTTGGGCCGCGGCATCGGCGAGTTTTTCAAGAACTTCAGGAAAGAAGTGAAGGACGTCCAACGCGACGTCGAGGACGCCAAGCAACAGCTCAAGGGATGAAACAATTCCGATCCGTCGTGCCTAAGTCCTGCGGGATAAGGTGCCGCGGACAGGGTGGGGTTGGAAACGGCCCCGCCTCCCGAGGTCCCTCGACGGCGAGGGGCTGAATTGGAAAGGATACGAGACGTGAACCCCATCTATCCCGAAGTGACGGGGGTCCTGCTCGCGGGCGGGAGATCCCGGCGCTTCGGCCGCAACAAGGCCCTGGCAGAATTTCAAGACCAACGCCTGATCGAGCGAGTCCTGGACGCGCTGCGCGTCGTCTTCCCCAAGATCCTGGTTGCGACCAATACGCCCGAGGAATACGAGTTCCTGGCCGCCGAGCTGCTGCGCGACGAGGCGCCTTACCTGGGACCGCTGGGCGGCATCCTCAGCGCCCTGCAGAAGATCGCGACGCCCTATGCCTTCGTCGCCGCCTGCGACATGCCCCTGCTGAGCCCCGAGGCGATCCGCGGCGTGGTCGCGGCGGGCCTGGGCCACGCCGCCGCCGTGCCCTTTCACCCGGGAGGGCGCGAATACCTGATGGCCCTCTACGCGAGATCCCTGATTCCCCAAATCCGCGCGTCCTTGGAGCGCGGCGTCTTTGCGATGCGCGAATTTTGCGCGGGGGTCGAGGACCTGCGCTGGGTGCCTATTGCGGGCGAGAGCGCCGCCAACGTCAACACGCCCGAGGATCTAAGACGGCTGGAGGGGCGCCATGCTCTGTGACGGCTACCGGCGAAAGATCGAATACCTGCGCCTCTCGGTGACGGACCTTTGCAACCTGCGCTGCCGCTACTGCATGCCGCTCGAGGGCGCGGTGAAGCGGGAGCGTTCGGACATCCTCAGCTTCGAGGAGATCGCCCGGGTGGTCGCGGCCTTCGCCCGCCAAGGCGTCAAGGGCCTCCGTCTCACCGGCGGCGAGCCCTTGCTGCGCAAGGATCTCCCGCGCCTGATCGGAATGCTGCGCGCCGTCCCCGGCATCGAGGAACTCTCCCTCACCACCAACGGCGTCCACCTGGCCGCCCAGGCGGCGGCGCTGCGGCGCGCCGGTTTAGATCGCGTCAACGTCCATCTCGACACCCTGGATCCGGAGAAGTTCCGACAGATCACCCGCTGGGGACGATTGGAAGAGGTCTTGGCGGGCCTGCGCGCGGCGAGGGAGGCGGGCTTTTCCCCGATCAAGCTCAACGCCGTCCTCATCAAGGGCTGGAACGACTCGGAGGTGGAGGCGATGCTGCGCTTCGCCGCCCGGGAAGGCCTGATCCTGCGCTGGATCGAGCTGATGCCGATCGGCCCGGGCTTGGAGATGTCGGACCGCTTCCTGCCCAGCGCTTGGGTGCGGGAACGACTTGAGGAAAAGTACCGCCTGCTGCCTTACGGCAAGCGGCTCGGTCGCGGGCCCGCGGAGTACTACAAGGTCTTCGAGCTCAACGCGGTGGTGGGTTTCATCCACGCGGTCTCCGAGCCCTTCTGCGAAAATTGCAACCGCGTCCGGCTCTCGGCGGACGGGCGCCTGCAAGATTGCCTGGCCTACGACGAATCCGAATCCCTGCTGGACCTGCTGCGGCGGGACGGCGCCCGCGAGGCGGATCTCGAGGCCAAGATCCTCCGCATGATCCAAATCAAGCGCCCGGATCACGGCGGCTTCCGCAGGCCGGCCTGCAACGCCACCGCCGGGATGTATGGGATCGGCGGCTAGGAAAGGAAAGAGCGATGATCGACATCTCCGAAAAGATCGAGACCCTGCGCAGCGCGATCGCCGCGACGGAGGTCCGCGCCAGGCAGGAAACCCTCGAGCGGGCCTGGCGCGGCGAGACCCCGAAGGGCGAGGTCCTCGTCGTGGCGCGGGCCGCCGGCGTCCTCGCGGCCAAAAAGACGCCCGAATTGATCCCTTACTGCCATCCCCTCGCCTTGGACAAGGTGGCGATTCATTTCGAAAAAGGGGAGGGGCGCATCGAGGTTCGCGCCGAGGTTGTAGCCATCGGCCGCACCGGCGTCGAGATGGAGGCTCTCACCGCCGCGGCCGTGGCGGCCCTGACGGTCTACGACATGGTCAAGGGCATCGATAAGGACGTCACGCTCGGCGAGACCCGCCTGCTGGAGAAGCGGGGCGGGAAGAGCGATTACGCCGAGAGCTTTCCCGTCCCGCTGAAGGCCGCGGTCCTGGTGACCTCCGACAGCGTCTCCGCGGGCAAGAAGGGCGACAAGTCCGGCAAGCTGATCTGCGAGGCGATGGCGAGATTCCCAGTCGAGGTCTTAAGCTACGAGGTGATCCCCGACGACCGGGTCAAAATCCGGGCGAAGCTGTTGGAATACGTCGAGCGGGGGCTCGACCTGGTCCTTAGCACCGGCGGGACGGGCCTGGGGCCCCGCGATGTCACAGCGGAGGTGCTGCGGGAGATCGCCGAGCGCGAGATCCCCGGCATCGGCGAGGCGATGAGGGTCTATGGCCAGCGCCGCACGCCCTACGCCATGCTCTCCCGCGGCCTCGCCGCCCAGCGCGGGAAGACGTTGCTGCTGACGCTGCCCGGCTCCTCCAAGGGCGTGAAGGAGTCGATCGCCGCGCTGTTTCCCAACGTCCTGCACGCCTTCAACATGATGCGCGGGGGAGGGCATTGATGGAGATCCTCTCCTATCTGCTGCCCCTGTTCTTCCTGACGGCCCTGGTCTACGCGACGGCGGGATTCGCCGGAGGGTCGACCTATCCGGCGCTTTTGGCCTTGTTCGCCTTTCCCTACGAGGCGATGCCGAAGGTCGCCCTGCTCTGCAACCTGGTGGTGGCGGGAGGGGGATTTTGGGTCTTCCTGCGCGCCGGATACTTTTCGCCGAAGGAGGTCCTGCCCTTCGTCCTGACTTCCATCCCCATGGCCTACCTCGGCGGGCGGATCCCGCTCGGCAAGACGCTCTTCCTCTGGCTCCTGGCCTTAAGCCTGCTTGCCGCGGGCTTGCGCATGTTGCTCTCCGATCGTTCCTTCGCCGTCCGGCGGGAGCCCTCTTGGGGAAGGGCCTGGGCCCTGGGGCTTCCGATCGGGGCCGCGCTGGGCCTGCTCTCGGGCCTGGTCGGGATCGGTGGCGGCGTTTTTCTTTCTCCCGTGCTTTATTTTCTGGGCTGGAGCCACAGCCGGGAGGCGGCCGCGGCCGCCGCCTTCTTCATCCTGGTCAATTCGGTCTCCGGCCTCTTCGGGCAGCTCGCCAAATCCGGCCCGGACCTGGACTGGGGCCTGGCCCTGCCGCTGATGGCCGCGGTGCTTTTGGGCGGACAGATCGGCAGCCGGATCGGCGCCGGGAAAATTTCCAAACTCACCCTGCAGCGCGTGACCGCGGCCCTGATCCTCTCGGTCTCCGGTCGCCTTTTGTGGGGCCTAATTTGAAGGAGTCCATCATGGAGGGACGCAACATCACCGAATTTTTTGAGCGCGATCACGATCGCCTCGACGCCTTGTTCGGGCAGTTCCAAAAGGGCAAGCGATCGGACTTTCTGGCGGCCAAGCGGGCCTTCAAGGAATTCCTCACCGGCCTGCAACGGCACATCGTCTGGGAGGAGGAGTTGCTGTTTCCCGCCTTCGAGCAGGCCACCGGCATGAGGGACGTGGGTCCGACGGCCGTGATGCGGATGGAACACCGGCAGATCCATCAATGCCTGGAAGAGATCCACCAAAAGGTCCGCGTCCAGGACCCGGAGAGCGATGCGGAGGAGGCGAGGCTCCTCGCGGTGCTGGGGCAGCACAACATGAAGGAAGAGCAGGTCCTCTATCCCGCGATCGACCGCATGGTCGCGCCGGAAGTCCGCGCCAAGATCCTGGCCGAGGTGCAGGCGGGCGCGGCGGCTCCAGTCCACGAGTGCTGCGGTTGCGGCTGAACCAAGATCGGAGCGAGCATGATTTCCGTCCCTGAGGCCCAAGCGAGAATCGTGGATGCGGTGAGCCCCTTCCCCGGCCAAGAGCTGGCGCTCGCCGAGGCCTGGGGCAGGGTCTTGACAAGGCCCGTGGCTGCGCCGATCCCGAGCCCCGTCTTCGACAACTCCGCGATGGACGGTTACGCCCTGCGCGCCGCCGATACCGCCGCGGCGGGACCGGGTGCGCCGGTCTCCCTCTTCGTCGCCGCGACGGTGCCCGCGGGGATCAGCCTGAAGGCTTCGCTGAAGCCCGGCGAGGCGATGCGTATCTTCACCGGGGCAAAAATGCCGGATGGCGCGGACGCGGTGGTCAAGCAAGAAGATGTCGAGCGTTCGGGCGAGACGATCCGCCTGAGCCGGGTGGTTTCTCGGGGAGAGAATATCCGGCGCCGCGGCGAGGAGTTGGAGATCGACGCCAAGGTCCTCGGTCCCGGGCGGCCCCTGCAGGCGGCCGCGCTGGCCTTGCTGGCCGGCTTCGGCCTCGAGCGGATCGAAGTGCATGCCGCGCCCCGCGTCGGGATCTTGGTCACGGGCTCGGAGCTGGTACCGCCGGGGGCGCCCTTGGAACCGGCGCAGATCTACGAGTCCAACTCCTTCGGTTTGAGCGCGGCCCTCCAAGAGCTGGGGTTGAAACCCGCCTTCGCCGAGCGATGCCGCGACCGGCGGGAAGACCTCCAGTGGGCCTTTGCGGAAGGCCTGCAGCGCGCGGATTTCCTGATCGTGACGGGCGGCGTGTCGGTGGGCGACTTCGATTTCGTCAAGGAGGCGGCGGCCGACGCCGGGGTGCGGGAGGTCTTTTGGAAGGTCCGGCAGAAGCCCGGCAAGCCCGTCTTCTTCGGAAAAAAGGCCGAGGGGAAATTCCTCTTCGGCCTGCCGGGAAACCCCGCCAGCGCCTTGGTGTGTTTCTACGAGTACGTCCGGCCGGCCCTGCTGCGCGCCTTGGGCGCGCGCGAGCTCTTCCTCCCCGCGCTGCGCCTGCCGCTTAAGCAGGGCCTGAATAAGAAGCCCGGCCTGCGTCACTTCTTGAAGGCCCACGCGGATCTCGGCGGGGCGGCGCCCAGCCTCCATATCCTGGAGGGACAGGGCTCCCACCTGATGCGAAGTTTCGCCGCGGCCAACGCCCTGGCCGTGCTTCCGGAGGAAGGGGAGTCCTGGGCGGCCGGAGACCTCGTCCAGGCGCATCTGCTGCCCTCGATCTTTCAGGCATGGAGAGGAGGCTGAGATGAGCGTGCGTCTCTTGTTTTTTTCGGTGTTGCGCGACCGGATGCGGTGCAGCGAGGCGGAGTGCGAGCTGCGCGAGGGCGAAAGCGTCCTCGACGTCGCCCGCCGCGTCCTCGAGCCGACCCTCGGCCCGCTGGAGTGGGGAAAATTCCTCCGCTTTGCCGTCGGCGAGGAATATGTCCCGGCCAATTACCGCCCCCGGCACGGCGACGAGATCGCCCTGATCCCGCCCGTGGCCGGAGGCTGAAAGGATTTATGCTGATTAGACTCGTTCAAGAGGCCGTCGACAGCGGCGAGGCCCTCCAAGAGGTGCGTCACCCCTCCTGCGGCGCGGTGGCCCTCTTCGAGGGCAACATCCGCGAGCAGAACGAGGGCCGCCAAGTCCTGGCGCTGGAGTACGAGGTCTACGAGCGGCTCTTCCACGCCGAGCTTCGCCGCATCTTCGCCGAGGCCAAGGAACGATGGAGTTTTTACAAGGTCGCCCTGATCCAGCGGGTCGGCCGCCTCGAGATCGGCGAGACGGGGATCGTGCTTGCCGTCTCCGCCGCCCACCGCCGCGAGGCCCTCGAGGCCTGCGCCTACATCATCGAGGAATTCAAGCGCCGCGCCCCGGTCTGGAAGCGCGAGCATTACCCCGAGGGCTCGGAGTGGGTCGCCTGCCATCATCACTGAGACGATCTTAGCCGGCCGCCTCGGGCGGCTTGGGTCGGAACAGAAAGGGGAGGTAGCGCAGCGCCCACACCCCGAAGGCCGCGCACCATAAGAGTCCCGCCCAATAATTCCGCAGCCAGAGGCTATTTGATTCCTCCAAGAAAACCGGCACGAAGACCCGCCAGAGGGCCGCGAGCTGCATCAGGAGCAGGGCGGCCAGGGTGAAACGGTCCGCCACGATCGGCGCCCCGCCATGGCCGCGCACCACGCGGGTGCTGATCGCCAGGACCAGCGTCCCGAAGGCGCCGATGTAGAGGGCGTGCAGGGCCGGCGTCCGCAGGACCGGGTAGACGCCCGCCTGGCGATGCGTCAGGTGATAGACCAACTCGTAGCCGGAAAATCCCAAAAAGACCAAGATCCAGAAGAGCCCGAGGAAGAGGACGAAGAGGATCGGCGTCTCCTTGGCCTGCCAGGGCCGCCACCGCAGCCACTCCGTCACCAAGGCCGCCAGCAGGGCGAGGTTGATCGCCCAGGAGGCGTAATATTGTCGCGGGGTGTCCGCCCACAGCGTGACCAACAGGATCCGCAGCAGGATGAGCGCGGTTACGAGTAGGAGGGTATGGGCGCCGCGCCGGCCCTCATAGCCTTGGATCACCCGCCCCGCGAAGAAGGGGACGATGCGGTAGGTGATGCCGACCACCAAGAGGAAGAGATACCCGTAAGTGCCGAACTCGATGCTCAAGGAGTAAAAGGTAAAGCTGCCGTCGGTTGCGTAATAAATATAAGACAGGAGGAGGCCGAGCGTCCCGAAGCCGAGGGCCAGCAGCAGGAAGCGCGGCTGCTTGTCCTCGCGCCATTTCCCCGAGCGCAGGTAGAGCCGGGCGAGGAAGAAGAGCAGGCTGAGGTAGCTCAGGCCCTCCAGCGCCCCCGCGACCCACATCCAGAGAGGGTCGCGGGTGGCCCCGAGAAAAAAGAAAATTTGACCGCCTAGCAGGCCGAAAAACCAGGCCGCGACCGCCTTGGGAGAGGGATGCGGCTGCCCCACGAAGCGCGGGAAGGCGGTGAGGATGAAGCCGAAGACGTAGCAGCCCATCACGCCGAAGAGCATGACGTGGGAGTGGTACTGCGCCGGGCCCACGCGAAAGTCGAACCAGGGGATCTCGTGGTCCAGCAGATGGAGCCAGGTGAACCAGAGGGCCACGGCCAGGACCGCGTAGAGGGAGCCGCCGGCGAAAAAGAGCCGGTAGGGTTCCAGAAAGAGGTTTTTTATGGATTTTTCGTTCATAGTCCTTATTATCTAATAGGCGTTAGGCGATTCCCGGTATGATGCAGATCATATCGGGGCTTTGCGGGAAACCGTTACCATTTCTTTAAGGAGAAATGCATGAGCGTGGCCCGCGAGACCATCCTAACCGCTCTGGAGGCCTTAAAAAAACTCGAGGAGTTCGCGGTTTCAAACCTGGCCGAGGTGAAGCGCTACGACTTCTCGGGATTCAGTCCGGGACAGCAAGCGAAGATCCGACGGCTCCTGGAAAGGCTCTCCGAGGATACTTTTCGGCACGAGGACATGATCGATGCCATCGTGTCGAGGCTGCGACGATGAGCGAAGTCGATAAAACCCGGGGAAAGGCGATCCTCAAGGAGTTCCAGACCATCCTGGCCTTGGAAGAAGAGGCGGCCGCCGCCTACCTCCAGTTGGCCGAGGACTGCGACGACGCGGAGGCCGGCGAGATGCTCCGCCGCATCGCCCGGGAAGAGGTCGCCCACGTCGCCATCGCCAAGGAGTTGGTCAAGTTGGCCCAAGGGTGGAAAGCACCCGAATAAAAGGGAGGACTATGAAACGCAGCGCCTTTCTCCTCATGACCCTCGCAACGCTCTGGAACCTCTCCTGCTCCGGTCCCGCCGAGCTCGGACCCAAATACGGCGATGTCTACGGAGCCCCTCCGTCCCAGGTCGGGGACACGCTCCCGAAGGGGGATAAATTTTTCTCCGGCCCCGGCGTTGCGAAGCTACCCGAGGTCCCGACGATCGACGCCTCGCCCGTCAAGGAGATCCGCCTCGACGTCACGCACAAGGTGATCGAGCTGGACAGCGGCGTCAAGTTCCACGGCTGGACCTTCGGCGACGACATCCCCGGCCCTACCATCCGCGTTCGGCAGGGCGACCGGGTCAAGTTCACCCTTACCAACCGCAGCACCGAGACCGTGCAGGTGGTGCCGCCGATGCCACACTCCATCGATTTCCACTCCGCCATGGTCTCGCCGCAAGACAAGTACCGCTCGATCGATCCCGGGCAGACGCTGACCTTCGAGTGGACCGCCAACTACCCCGGCGTCTTCATGTACCACTGCGCCACCCCGATGGTCCTGCAGCACTTGGCCGCCGGCATGTACGGCATGGTGATCGTCGACCCGAAGGGCGGCTGGCCGGGCAAGGTGGACCGCGAGTACGCGGTGGTGCAGAGCGAGTTCTACCTGCAGGACAAGCCCGGCGCCGACGGCGTCTACGAGATCGACATGGACAAGGTGGAGAAGAAGCAGCCGACCTACGTCACCTTCAACGGCCGGGTGAACCGCCACCTCACCGAGGGCCTGAAGGCGCGGCCCGGCGAGCGGGTGCGGATCTTCTTTCTCAACGCCGGCCCCGACGACACCTCGAGCTTCCACGTGATCGGCACCATCTTCGACAAGGTCTGGCTGGACGGGAATCCGGCCAACCAGTTCCGCGGCCTCCAGACCATCCTGCTCGGGGCCTCCAACGGCGCCATCGTCGAGTTTGTGATCCCCGAGGCCGGGAAGTACGTCTTGGTGGACCACGAATTCGCCGACGCGCATCACGGGGCCTTGGGGGCGGTCGACGCCACCGAGGGCAAGACCGACCTCCCGGAAGAGCCGGCGCCCAAGCCCGCCGCGCCGCCGCCCGCGAAGGAGACGGCCCCCGCCGCCAGCCCGGCCGCCGAGGCCGCGGCGCCGCCGGCCGCCGCCGGCCTGGCCGACATGCCCGGGGCCAAGCTGTTCAAGACCAAGACCTGTTACACCTGCCACAGCATCGGCAAGGGCAAGATGACCGGTCCCGACCTGAAGGGCATCTTCGCCCGCCGCGACGAGGCCTGGCTTCGGAAATACATCCTCGACCCGGTCACGATGACCAAGGAAGACCCCGTCGCGATTCAGCTGAAGGCGGAATACAAGACTCAGATGCCCAAGGTCCCCTTGACGAACGAGGAACTGGACCAGCTCCTCGCCTACCTGAAGGAGGCCACGAAATGAGAGTCAGCGGCCGGCGCCTCGCGATCTTCCTGGCCTTGGGGCTGACGCTGGCCCCAAGCGCCGCGCGGCCCTGCGGCCTCTGCCACGAGGACGACCGTTCGGCCGTGTACTCCTACGAGGCGGTCCAGAAGGTGAAGGCCGATCCCGCGCGCCTGGAGTTCGCCGTCTTCAAGATCGTCGGGCCGCTGCCCAAGACGACCGTGGACCGCCTGACGCAGTGGCTGGGCGCGCGGCCGGGCGTCGACGCGGCGACGATCAAGATCTCCGCCACGCAAAAGTCGTTGGGCTTCGTCTGGGAGCGGGCCGGCTCGAAGCCGGCCCTGATCGCCGACCTGGCCAAGGCCTTTCCCGAGCTGAAGGTCCACGCCCTCGTCTACGACGATCCCAAATAAGCCCTCGGCAAATCACCGTTTTCAGGCTGCGAGAATCCGCTCACGGCCGCTTCCCATTTCAATACCGGAAAGCAAACTGGGTATAGAAGAAGTGCGAGGTGTCCGAGGGCCCCGTGTCCGAAAAGAAGGTCCCGGGGAAGAAGACCGAGTAGCCCACCAGCGCGTCGAAGTACTTCCAGGGCTTGAAGGTGAACAAGAGGTCGATCTCTTGACCCGCGAAATGCCCCGCCCCCGGAGCGCCCGGCCGCCACTGCACCCCCGAGGCCAGAAAGGCCCCGTTGGCGGGATCGGGCAGGAAGAAGGCGTGGTAGTCCAGCTTGGTCTTGAACCATTCGAGGGGTTGGGTGTCGAAGCTGAAGCGGATGTCGTGGAGGTTCTTCCACGAGAAGAGGTCCATGTAGCCGTACTTGTCGTGGTTGGTCGGGAACAGGTTGTTGAAGGTCGTGACCTTGCCCGTGCCCGGGTTCTCGTCGCCCGAGGCGAAGTTGTACTCGATGCCCAGCCGCGGCTTGAAGCCGAGGGGGAAGGTGTAGCCGAAGCGGAGGTGGGTGGCGAAGGCGCTGACCGTGCTCCCGCCGGAGGTCCCGGTCTGATAGGCGCCCTCGAAACCGTAATCGTAGTTCTTCTTGAATTTGCCTTTCAGCCGGGAGCCGATCGTGACGATGCTCAGGCTGCCTCCGTTGAGTCCCGATTTGGAGCCGTGGAGGTACAGGGCGTAGGCCTCCAGCTCGCCCTGCGGAAAGCCCTTCCAATGCCCGTAGGCCCCGGCGAATTGGTTCTCCTTGCCCGCCGGATGGATGCGGGTGCCGAAGAGGTCGAGCCAAAAATGCGCGTTCTCCAGGCGCACGACGGCGCCGTCGAAGCTGCGGCCGAGGTTGCTCCAGTTGAAGGCGCCGATCAGGCGCTCGTCGCCGTAGATCATTTCCTGGCGCCCCATCTTAAGGCTGGTGACCAGCGGCGCGTCGTTTTTCAGGTAGAGGAAGGCCTGGTAGAGCTTGCGGCGATCGGGCACCTTGAAGATGGACGCGGCGTTTTGGCCCAGGGTCTCCGAGTCCTGGAACATCGCGAAGAGCCGGACGTAGCTCGTGGGATTCAGGTCGAGGTAGACGCGGGTGCGCAGCAGGACGAAGACGTCGTTGTCCGGCACCGCGCTGTTGAGGTCCTCGTTGGTCCGCAGCTCGACGCGGGTGCGGAATTCGCCGCCGACCTTAATTTTATCGGGCCAGAGTTTCGGCTCTTTTGCCTCGGCCGATTCCGCGAGGCGGAGGCCGAAGAGGCAGAGAAAAAGTTGAGTCAAAAGGAAGATCCAGGATTTTGCAAAAAAGGTGGTTTTCATGGGCGAAATGTAGGCCGGTTGGGGTTTCGAGCCAATGACGCCCGTCATGGGTCCCCGATGATCCAAATCATGCCCCGCGATCGCCTATTCCGATTTTGACAAAAATCATTATTATTTATCCTAATCGGAAATGGGAGGAAAAAGGGGGGTAAGTGGGGATCCATTCGGAAGGGGACGGGTTTGCCGACTTTGATCCGCTGCGTCACAGCCTGAGGCAGCCGGACACGAAGGTGGTCTTATCCTTGGGCGGCGGCGGGGTGCGCATGTTCGCGCATGCCGCGGTCTTCGATTTCCTCGACAAATTGGGAGTGACCGATCGGATCACGGAGGTCTGGGGCTCCAGCGGCGGCGCCATCATGGGCAGCCTTTTCGCGTTGGGCATGGGGGCCGAGGAGATGAAGGGCATCGCGGGGGTCGCCTTCAAGGGCGGGATCGTCCGTTACCTGCCAAGCGCCTTTTCCCTGGTCAAGCGGATGTTCCAGGACCTGTTCGGGTTTTCGAAGCGAAGCGCCAGCCTCCAGGTCTTTAGGGATTATCAGAACCAATTGGAAGAATTTTTGGTCAAGTCCTACCAGGGCCGCCGGTTCCAGAAAAAATTTTTCTGCACGGCCTTCAATCTGGACACCCAGGAAAACGAGGTGCTGGGCGTGGACCCGGTTCATGACCTCTACGGAGCGGACAAGGTTTACCAAGCCGAGGTTTTGGACGCGGTGATGGCCTCCAGCGCCGTTCCGGTGCTCTTCGAGCCCAGGACGGTCCGCGGCCGGGAGGGCGAACGCCGTTACATCGACGGCGCCCTGATCGAGGACGTTCCCACTCAGTCCGTTTACAAGAAGTGGATTCGCGACAAAGAATTCGGTTTGGAGCCTTGTCGGCATCTGCTCCTCATCACGGTGACGCTGGAGCCCTCGGCTTTCCTGTCCATGAATATGCTGCAGAACAGCCGATTGCGCCGCATTCCCGGTGTCGAACACATCGTCATGTCCCTGAAATGCGCCGAGTACATGCGGAAGGCCGCCACCAAGGCGAATAAGAAGCTGCTGCGACAAGATCCCGACGTCGAGCTGTGGGACTTAAGCATCACCGTGCCCAACGGGGGGATGCTCAGTCTCGACCTCATCCCGGGCGTCATGGAGGCGGCGGAGGTCTCCGTACCCATGGAGTTCCGGCGCATCGGGGCGGAGATGATCTTTTAGCGAGAGAGGACGGTTCATGGAAGCCACGGAAAGTCGGGCGTCTTGGGACGCCGGGCGGTCGTGGCGGGCGGCGGGTTTCGCCGTGCTCGCCTCGCTGTTCGTCTCCCTCGCTCAATGGCAGTTCAAGGACGCCTCGGCGGCGATGAGCCTGCGGGACCCGGCCTCTGCCCTGGCCTCGCCCGCCCTGTGGCTGGGGGGGCTGTCTTATCTCATTTCCTTGTACTGGACCCTCAAGGCCTACCGATGGGGCGACATCAGTTATGTGCTGCCCATCGTCAGCCTGTGCAACGTCTGGAATATCTTGTTGGGATATTTCGCGCTGGGGGAACCCTTGACCGCGGTCCGCCTGGCGGGGACGGCCCTCATCTTGGCGGGCATCGCGATCCTGACTCGTTGATATGGAATGGATATGGAATATTGGGGCGTCGCATTGATGGTCTTCTGCTCGATGCTGAACGGCGTCGGGCAGTTCCTGTTTCGTGCCAGCGTCGCACGGGGCGAGGGGGCGCCGGGGCCCGCCCTTTTGGGTTCCGCGAAATTTTGGGGAGGGATCGGGGTCTACGTTTTCGCCACCTTTATCAATATCTACGCTTTCCGTTTCGGGGATCTCACCATCCTCTACCCCTTGACCAATTTGGTGCTGGTATGGAACCTGATTTTTGCCCGCCGTTTGTTCGGCGACCGCATCGGCGTTCGGAGGGTCGCCGCGACCGCGCTGATCTTCGTGGGATGCGTCGTGGTGGTGTCCTAAGGAGCCTCGCGATTCAGGGCCTGCACCTCGATCTTGACGAACTGCCGCCGCCCGAAGGGAAAATAGCCGCAGCTGAATTCGCTGCGCTTGCGGCCCCCCGCCTTGCCGACGATCTCGAACACCCCCTTCGAGTCGAAATAGCGATGCTTCGCCCGCCGGATCGCGCGCAGCGTCCGCCCCCACCCCTCGGCGTCGCAGAGGCCCTCGAGGCCCATCCGTTTCAGCTCGGCGAAGGAATGGCCGGTCAGGTCCTCCGCCTTGAGGTTGGCCGCGACGCAGCGGTCGAGATTTTCGGTGAAGAAGAAGATCGCGCTTAGGCCCCGGTCGAAGAGGTTGCGGAACAGGTCGTAGGTGGTCATGGCCCGCGGCGCCGCGAAACGGGTTCCCTGGAGCATCTTGCTTTGGAGGATGGTGGCGAAGCGGTGGACGCTGATCGGGCCCGCGTAGAAATCGTCGACGACCTGGCCGTCCACCAATTTCGCGTGGTCGGCGATCGTCTCGTGGGGGTCGAAGAGGATCAGCTTGCCCTTGAAGCCCTCCACCAGCCAGGTCATGACGTGGTGCTCGATCTCCCCCGAACGCTCGTCGGCGAAGAGGACGACCATGTCGGGACGATCGGAGGAGACGGCCTCGTCGGCGGCGTCGAGGTCGGGGACGAGGCGGACGTCGTGGGAGCTGAGATCGACTTGGGAAATAGAAGCCGGCGAATGCACGATCAGCATGCGGTGTTTCAGCGGCTCTACTGGACCCGGCCCGGCCGGGCGTTCCGGCGTTTCCATGGACGATACCCCCACTCCTCGGAACATCTTACTGCGAAACGCCGTTTTCCACCAGCTGCGCCAAGACCTCGACGATGTCGGGGGAAATCTGGGAGGCGTCCCCCGGCTCTTCGTACATGATGGAGCCGGCGTTCTGCGTGTGGTCGAAGCCCAGGCAATGGCCGATCTCGTGGGCGATCACCGGAAAATCGGAGGCGGTCTCCGTGGGCAGGTAGATCGCGCAGATCTGCCCTTCGGGGAAGCGCAGCGAGCCCGCGCGCGCGTTTTCAAGCAGGTCCTCGTAGGGCCCGATGTAGATCAGAAAATTCGCGGTCGAGTCGCGGTCGATGGTCAGCAGGCCCTCGTGGGCGTCGTTCCACATCTCGACGGCCAGGGCCAGGGCGTTGAAGTCCCCCTGTTGGGCGTCGATCTCGGTGGCGAAGGAGATGCGGTAGGGCGGGCTTAAGCCCTCGTAGACGTTCGGCTCGCGGAGGTAGGCGTCCCAGCCGCCGCAGGCGGAGAGCGAGGCGAGGATTCCGAAGAGGAGGGCGGCTCGGCGCATGCTCCCTCGCCTAGCCGAGCCGAGGAGGGGAGTCTAGGGCGATTTGGATCGAACGAGCGAAATCGATCTTATAGCCGGACGACTTTTTTCTGCGGCAAGCCCTTGGTCGCGTTCCGCGTGTCCACGATCAGCGGGGCCTGGGCGACGATCTTGCGGTAGTCGAAGTCCTGGTGGTCGGTGAGGATGACCGCGCAGTCGCAGTTTTTCAGCGCGGCGCCGCTTAAGCCCTGCGAGCGGTAGCTCGCGCCCTCGGTCTTCCAAGAGGGGACGTGCGGGTCCGAATAGCTCAACTTGGCGCCGGCGTCTTCCAACAGCTTGGCCACCTCGTAGGCCGGCGACTCGCGGACGTCGGAGACGTTCTTCTTGTAGGCCACGCCCAGCAGCAGGACGCGCGCGCCCTTGAGGGCCTGCTTCCGCTCGTTCAGGGCGGATTGGATCTTTTGGAAGACGTAGTGCGGCATCTCCTGGTTGATCTCGCTCGCCAGCTCGATGAAGCGCGTCGTGTAGTTCATGCTGCGCAATTTCCAGGAGAGGTAGTGCGGGTCGACGGGGATGCAGTGCCCGCCGAGGCCGGGCCCCGGATAGAAGGGCATGAAGCCGAAGGGCTTGGAGGCCGCCGCGTCGATGACCTCCCAGGTGTTGATCTTGAGCTTGTCGCAGATCTGCGCGATCTCGTTGACCAGGCCGATGTTGACCGCGCGGAAGGTGTTTTCGAGCAGCTTGACCATCTCGGCGGTCTGAGAGCTGCTCACCGTTATCACCCTGTCGGCGACGTTGCGATACAGCGCCGCGCCGGCCTGGGTGCAGGCCGCGGTGATGCCCCCGATGATCTTGGGGGTGTTTTTCAGCCCGAAACGGGGATTGCCCGGGTCGATGCGCTCGGGGGAGAAGGCGAGGAAGAAATCCTTTCCGGCGCGGAATTGCGAAGATTGCAGCTGCGGCAGGACCAGCTCCTCGGTGGTGCCCGGATAGGTCGTGCTCTCCAGGACGATCAGCTGGCCGGAACGCAGGGTCTTCTTCAACTCCTCGGTCGCGTGAACGATGTAGGAGATGTCGGGGTCCCGGGTCTTGCGCAGGGGCGTGGGGACGCAGATCGAGAGGCAGTCCAGCTTTCGGGCGAAGCCGAAGTCCTTCGTGGCCTTGAGCTTGCCGGTCCGGACCAGGTCTCGGACCAGGCGGTCAGGGATGTCCGGGATGTAGTTGCGCCCGGCCTTGAGGGTGGCGACCTTGCCGGGATCGACGTCGATCCCGATCACCTCGAAACCCGCCTCGGCGAAGGCCACCGCCAAGGGCAGGCCGACGTAGCCTAGGCCGATCACGCCCACCCGGGCAGAACGCCGCTGAATCTTATCCATCAGGACATCCAGGCTGTTTTTTCGCAGAACTCGCATGCTTAGACCTTCGTTTTTTAGGTTTCGGCGGACAACTTTTCCGGGCGCGCGCCGATAAATTTAAATAGAAAGAAGTTTTTTTGCTTAATTTACTATCTAGCGGTTATCCTTTGCAATTTTTATTCCGTTTCGCAAAGGGCCGGCCGGGGCATTGCCCGGGAATGACACGCGGCGTTACCTCCAGCGTTGACGCTGGGGAGGGCTCTGTGATACAAGCCTCCGTCCCTGTCATTCAAAAATCGTTCCGACGCATATTCAGGAGGTTGGCTCCATGTCCAAGGGTCTAGCAAAGCAAGCATTTTCCGAACTTCCCTTCAAAGTTGGCGACAAGGCGGTCTACCCGGCCCACGGCGTCGGCGAGGTCAAGAGCATCGAGAGCAAGGACATCATGGGGTCTAAGCAGACCTTCTACGTCCTCCAGATCCTCGACAGCGGCATGAAGATCATGGTCCCGACCGCCAACGTCAACGCGGTGGGCCTGCGCGAGGTCATCTCCGACCAAGAGGTCGACGACGTCTACGAGATCCTCAAGCAGCGCGACGTCCACATCGACAACCAAACCTGGAACCGCCGCTACCGCGAGTACATGGACAAGATCAAGACGGGGTCGGTTTACGAAATTGCCGAGGTTTTGCGAGATCTTAGCCTGTTGAAGTTCAAGAAAGAGCTCAGCTTTGGCGAGCGCAAGATGCTCGACACCGCCAAGTCCCTGCTCATCAAAGAGCTGGCGATCTGCGAGGCCCGCGAGGAAGACGAGATCGAAGAAGAGATCAACGAGATCTTCAAGTCGGCCTAAATACCGTCGTTTTTTAAAAGACCCCCTTCGCGCTGCGGAGGGGGTTTTTTTATGCCTCGGCCGCCACCGAGAGGGGGAGCTCCGCCTTCCCGGTTCCCCCGCGCTTGCTCTCCAATTCGAATTCCACCTCCCAAAGGATGCCGTGTTGGGTTTGGGCCCGGCTGAGGACGAGCGAAGGCGGCGCCATCTCGGGCGCGGGACAGGGAAGCTCGGCTTGGAAGCCGCCCGAGCCGGAGGGGCGCAGCGGGATTTCCATCGAGGCGATGGGGTCGAATTTCGACAGGCTCGAGTCGGAATAGACGAACTCCCGCGCCACCAAGCGCGCCCGACCTTCCCCGGTGACCTTGTCGCCCTGGCCGGAAACCCGCAGCCGGGCCTCGGTCCCCTCTCCGGCCCGCTCGGCCCGCATCCGCAGTCCTCCCAGGCGGCGCCAGCGTCGTGCCCGCGGAATCGCGATCCAGGCCAGCGAGAAGGCGACGATGCCGGCGCCCACCGCCGCTTTGTGAAGTTCGGGATTCGAGCGTATGAACCCGAGAAAAATCAGCAACAGCGTCGCCATCAGAAAAAAGCCGAAAAACCAGGGGGAGAGCGGAGGATTCAGAGAACGTTCGACCGGCATCCCGACCAAACGGTACTGGACGTCGCGGGGCGGCGGCATCCCTTCGAGCACCAGGCGGAGGGTGGCCCCGTCTTGGGTCCTCGCGAGGATGGTTGGGGCGATTTCCAGCCATTCGCCCTTGAAAGGGGTCATCCAAGGTGGGATGGGAAACTCGAGCTCGGCGCCGCCCTCGGGGCCGGATTTTAGGACAACGCGGAGGGGAGGGGCCTCCTTTTCGCACATCCAGGGCTCCGGAATGGGAAAGGCCTTGTGCTTCTTGGAGATCATCCCCAGGCCGACCGCAAACGGGGTGTCCGGGGCCCCCTCGGTCAATTCCAGCCGACAGCGCAGGGCCTTATCCCCCGCCTAGGGGAGGTGGGCGGTCAGTGTGATGCCTTTTTTGGTACAGGTCCAGGCGGTTCCCATCGTGGGCGGATAACAGCAAAAATGCTTCGGTTTGACAAATGCCCCGCGGGTCGTTACATCTTTATCCTACGTTTCTCATCTTTGGCGGCGCTTTCCTAAGGATCGCCGCAACGTCTCAAAAAGTTTTCGTAGGCTGTTGAAAAAAGATTTTATTCCCGCCGGAGTGAATCCGGCTCCATACACCTCCCAAAAATCCTTCGGATTTTCGGGGCCCGCCAATCCGCCTAAGGCGGCTTGGCCCAACCATCGGTGGTTTTTCAACAGCTTGTTTCGCAATATCGGGTTAAGGGGTTGATTTTCATGAATTCCGTGTGGGCGATTCTGGTGGCGGGGGGGACGGGCACCCGCTTCGGGGCCCAGGTGCCGAAGCAGTTCTTGCCGCTGGCGGGGCGCCAAGTCCTCGAATACGCCTTGGAGCTTTTCGCCGCGAGCCCCCTCTTCGAAGGGGTGGTCTTGGTGCTTCCCCAGGACTTCGTTTCCGAGTGGAAGGCCCGGCTGCAACAGGGGCCCTGGTCCCGGGTCCGGGTGACCGCGGGCGGCCTGACCCGGCAGAAATCGGTGCAGAAGGGCCTTCAGCTGGTCGATGGTCATGCCGAATGGATCCTTATCCACGACGTTGCTCGGCCGCTCGTCACCGAGGAGATCCTGCGCCGCACCCTGACCGGGGTGCAAGAGACCGGCGCCGCCGTGACCGCCGTGCCGGTCGCCGACACGCTTAAGAAGAGCGACGAGCGGCAGTACGTGCAAAAGACGGTCTCGCGGGACCGCCTCTACCAAATCCAGACCCCCCAGGCCTTTTCCAAAAGCCTCCTCGACGAGGCCCTGGAATGGGCCGAGGCCAAGGGCATGGACGCCACCGACGAGGCGGGGCTGGTCGAGGGCATGGGTCACAAGGTGCGTCTGGTCGAGGGCTCGGTCACCAACTTCAAGATCACCCGGGCCGAGGACCTCGAGATGGCCGCGGCCCTGCTGGAGAAAAGAAAGTCCGCTATGAGCCAAGAATTCCGCATCGGCGAGGGCTACGACGTCCACGCCTTCGTCCCGGGCCGCGACCTGATCTTGGGCGGCGTCAAGGTCCCCTTCGAGCAGGGCCTGCAGGGCCATTCCGACGCCGACGCCCTGCTGCACGCGATCTGCGACGCGATGCTGGGAGCGGCCGCCGAGGGCGACTTGGGCAAGCACTTTCCCGACACCGACCCGCAATTCAAGGGCGTCTCCAGCCGCGTCCTCTTAGCCGAGGTGGCCCGCCGGGTGCAAAATAAGGGTTTTACCGTCGCCAACGTCGATGCTACGGTGGTCTGTCAACGGCCCAAGCTGGCCCCCCATATCCCCCAGATGCGGGAGATCATCGCCGCCGCCTTGGGCGTCCCGGTCGACCGGGTCAGCGTCAAGGCGACGACCGAGGAGGGCCTGGGATTCACCGGCACCATGCAGGGCCTCGCGGCGCGCGCCGTGGTCCTGCTGCAGAAGAGAGGGAGTCCACCATGATCCGAGTCCGTTTCGCCCCCAGTCCCACGGGGCTGCTCCATCAGGGGAACGTCCGCACCGCCCTGTTCAATTTCCTCTTCGCCCGGCGCCTGGGCGGCAAGCTGATCCTGCGCATCGAGGACACCGATCAAGAGCGCTCCCAAGAGAATTACGAGGCCGCCATCCTCGAAGACCTGAAGTGGCTGGGCCTGAGCTACGACGAGGGCCCCGACCGCGGCGGCGATTTCGGCCCCTACCGGCAGAGCGAGCGCTTGGACATTTACAAAAAACACCTGCAGCAGCTGGAGGCCCAGGGCCAGGTCTATCCCTGCTTCTGCACCCAGGAAGACCTCGAGGCCGAACGCCGCAAGGCCATGGCCAGCGGCAAGCCCTACCGTTACGGCGGGAAGTGCCGCGAGCTCTCCGCCGAGGATCGCAAGGGCAAGGTGGATGCCGGCACCGCGCATACCTACCGCTTCAAGGTCGAGCGCGAGATCGTCAAGTTCACCGACCTGGTCTATGGCGAGAAGGTCTTCGACACCCTGACCATCGGGGACTTTGTCATCGCGCGCTCCAACGAGCTGCCGCTCTACCTCTTCGCCTGCGCGATCGACGATTGCCTGATGCAGATCAGCCACGTGATCCGCGGCGAGGACGGCATGTCCAATGCGCCCCGGCAAATCCTTTTGCAGAAGGCGCTGGGTTTCACGCCGCCGCAATTCGCCCACCTCCCGCTCATTCTCGGGCCCGACCACACGCTGCTCTCCAAGCGCAACGGCAGCACCTCGGTGGGCGAGCTGAAGGCGAAGGGCTACCTGCCGCCGGCCATCCTCAACTACCTGGCCCTGCTCGGCTGGGCGCCCCCGGAGGGCAAGGATATCGTCCCGCCTGGGAAGCTCGTCGAGAGCTTCGACCTGGGCCGCGTCTCGCGCAGCAGCGCGATCTTCGACTGGGCCAAGCTCGACCACATCAACCAGGTCTATATGATGCAGCTCAGCGAGGAGGACTACCTCGCGAAGGCCCGCGAGTCCTTGGCCGCGGCGAATTTCTCCCCGGGACAGACCCCCGAGGAAAACCTGCGCAAGGTTCTGCTCGCCCTGCGCCCCAACGCGAGAAGTTTTTCGGAAATCCCGGGATGGATGGGCCTGCTCCTCGGCCATCCTCAGCCGCAAAACGACGAGGCCCGCGAGGTCTTGAGCGCCCCCGAGAGTCGCAAGGTCCTCGAGACCCTGGCCAAGCTCATCGAGGCCCGCGAGGACGAGATGAACGCGGCGAGCTACGAGCAGATCCTCGAGGAGCTCAAAAAGAAGACCAAGATTAAGGGCAAGAAATTGTTCATGCCGGTCCGCGTGGCCCTGACGGGCGGGACGGAAGGTCCCGAACTCGCCGCGCTGGTGACCGCGCTCGGCAAGACCCAAGTCCTAGAAAGAGTTCGCAGTGCCTTTGAGAATCTACAACACGAAAAGCCGCAATAAAGAAGACTTCCAACCCCTGAACCCGCCGCGCGTCGCGATGTACGTCTGCGGGATCACCGCCTACGACTACTGCCACCTGGGCCACGCCCGGGCCTCGGTCGTCTTCGACGTCATCTACCGCTACCTCAAGTTCAAGGGCTACGAGGTCCGCTACGTCCGCAATTTCACGGACATCGACGACAAGATCATCCGGCGGGCCCAGGAGCGCGGGCAAGACTGGAAGCAGGTGGCCGAGTTCTTCATCCAGGCCTTTTTGGAAGACATGAGGGCGCTCGGCAACCTCCCTCCCGGCGACGAGCCCCGCGCGACCGAGTTCATCGCCGAGATGCAGGCGATCATCGCCAAGCTGGTCGAGAAGGGCATCGCCTACCCCGCCAAGGGCGACGTCTTCTATTCGGTGCGGAAGTTCCCGACCTACGGCGAGCTGGCGCAGAAGAACCTCGAGGAACTCGAGGCGGGCGCCCGCGTCGAGGTGCAGGAGGCCAAGAAAGACCCGCTGGATTTCGCCCTCTGGAAGGCCGCCAAGCCCGGCGAGCCGGAGTGGGCCTCGCCCTGGGGCCAGGGCCGCCCCGGCTGGCACATCGAGTGCTCGGCGATGAGCACCAAGCTGCTCGGCCCCTCGCTCGACATCCACGGGGGCGGCCGCGATCTGATCTTTCCCCACCACGAGAACGAGCGCGCCCAGTCCGAGGGCGCCTACGACAAGCCCTTCGTCAAATATTGGCTGCACAACGGCTTCGTCAACCTCAACGCCGACAAGATGAGCAAGTCGACGGGGAATTTTTTGACCATCCGCGACGTCCTGGTGCAGTACCCGCACGAGGCGATCCGTTACTTTCTGCTCTCGGCGCATTACCGTTCGCCGTTGGACTTCAACGAGGGCAACATGAAGGAGGCCTTGGCGGCGGTCGACCGCGTCTACCAGACCTTGCAAAGGTTGGAGGAATGCGGCCCGGGCCGGGACGGAGCGGGGCCGGAATCGGCATGGTCTTCCGTGGAAGACTTCCCGGCCGCCTTCGAGGACGCGATGGACGACGACTTCAACAGCGCGCAGGTGCTGGGCGTTTGCTTCGAGCTGGTGCGCGAGATCAACAAGTTCCTCGACGCCGGACCCTCTGCCTCCCACCTTGAAAAATACCGCGCCGAGGTCAAGAATGCCCTGGCGCGGGTCGGCGCCTGTCTGGGGCTTTTTGCCCAGCCGCCCCAAGCCTATTTCGAGGCGCGCAGGCGCTTCACCTTAAGCCAAGGGGCCTTGAGCGAGGCCGAGATCCTGCAAAAGATCGCCGAGCGCAAGGAGGCCCGCCGCAACAAGGATTTCAAGATGTCCGACCGCATCCGCGACGAGCTCGCCGCCCAAGGCATCCTCCTCGAGGACAAACCCGACGGGACGACCACCTGGAAGGCGAAATAGGTGGCGTATGGGGAAGGACAGGATCGTCCGTTACGCGCAGAGGATCGCCGAGCATGCCGACGCCAAGTGGGTGGCGCCGGTTTTCTTCGTCCTGTTTTTCCTGGATAGCCTTTTCGTCTTCATTCCCTGCGACAGCCTGCTCGGCACCACGGTCGCGATCCGTCCCCGGCACGTCGTGAAGTGGCTGGTCGCCTCGGTCTTGGGCGTGGTCGCGGGCCTGGGCTTGGTGGTGGTGGCGAGCTACACCTTCCTTCACGGCTACCTGGATACCCTGGTGCACAACAATTCCCTGTATTCCGGGGTGAACGATATCGTGCAGCACGCCCAGACTTACGGCTACCTCGAGCTGACGGTCAGCGTCTTCACCGTCGTGCCCTGCGTGATCGGCGCCATCGCCGCCGCCATGATCGGAATGAATCCCTGGGCGGTCTATGGGATCGTGGTGGCGGCCAAGCTGCTGCGCGTGTTTTTGGCGGTCTGGATCATCCACTCGGGCGGGACCTTGCTCAAGCGCATCGTGCGGGTGTATTTGAAGATTCCCGTGTAATTTTTGCGGTCGGATACGAAATTTACGTTGCTGGAAAGTATTCGCGCCCCCTGTAGGGGCCGTTCGCGAACGGCCCCTGCGGAGCTCGCTGGAAAAATGCCATAACGCGATGTTAATCCGCCCCTTTCAAATCTTCTCCGACCTCAAGCCGCGCGGCGACCAGCCGGCCGCCATCGAGGCCCTCGGCTCCGAATTCGCCCGCGGCCGCAAGCAGCAAACCCTGCTCGGCGTCACCGGCAGCGGGAAGACCTTCACGATGGCCAACGTCATCCAGCGGGTGCAGAAGCCCACCCTGGTGATGGCCCCCAACAAGACCCTGGCCGCCCAGCTCTACCGCGAGTTCAAGGACCTCTTTCCCGAGAACGCCGTCGAGTACTTCGTCAGCTACTACGACTACTACCAGCCCGAGGCCTACGTTCCGGCCCAGGACCTCTTCATCGAGAAGGACTCCTCGATCAACGAGGAGATCGACAAGATGCGCCACGCCGCGACCCGCGCGCTGCTCGAGCGCAACGACGTCATCATCGTCGCCTCGGTGAGCTGCATCTACGGCCTGGGCTCGCCCGAGGCCTACCACGGCTTGCTCGTCTTCGTGGAGGCGGGTAGCTCCGTGAACCGCAACGAGATGCTCAAGGAGCTGACCAAGATCCAGTACACGCGCAACGACTTCGACTTCCACCGCGGGACCTTCCGGGTGCGCGGCGACGTGGTCGAGGTCTTTCCCGCCCACGAGGAGGACAAGGCGATCCGCATCGAGTTCTTCGGCGACGAGGTCGAGTCGATCCAGGAGGTCGACCCGCTGACCGGCAAGACGCTCCAGCCGCTCGAGAAGATCGCGATCTACCCGGCTAGCCATTACGTCACCTGGGACGATGCGATGAAGCGGGCGGTGGTCAACATCCGCGCCGAGCTGGAAGAGCGCATCAAGTTCTTTCATGAGCACAACAAGCTGCTCGAGATGCAGCGCATCGAACAACGCACCCGCTTCGACCTCGAGATGATGGAGGAAATCGGCTTCTGCAAGGGTATCGAGAACTACAGCCGCCATTTGACCGGCCGCAAGGCGGGACAGCCGCCGCCGACCCTGCTCGACTATTATCCGAAGGAATTTTTGTTGATCCTGGACGAGTCGCACATCACCGTCCCCCAGGTCCAGGGCATGTACAACGGCGACCGGGCGCGGAAGACGACCTTGGTCGACTTCGGCTTCCGCCTGCCCTCGGCCCTCGACAACCGGCCGCTGCGTTTCGACGAATTCATGGGATTGACCGACCAGATCCTCTACGTCTCGGCGACACCGGGGGCCTACGAGTTGCAGCAAAGCGGCGACGCGGTGGCCCAGCAGGTGATTCGGCCCACCGGCCTGCTCGATCCGACCGTCGACGTCCGTCCGGTGAAAGACCAGGTCGACGACCTGATCGAGGAGATCCGCAGACGGATCGCCGCGGACGAGCGCGTTCTGGTGACAACCCTGACCAAGAAGATGTCCGAGGATTTGGCGAAATACTTCGGCGAGATCGGCCTGAAGGTGCGCTATCTGCACTCCGACATCGAGACCATCGAGCGGGTGGCGATCATCCGCGATCTGCGCAAGGGGGAGTTCGACGTCCTGATCGGGATCAATCTGCTGCGCGAGGGCCTCGACATGCCCGAGGTCTCCCTAGTGGCGATCTTGGACGCCGACAAGGAGGGCTTCCTGCGCTCGACGCGCTCCTTCATCCAGACCTTCGGGCGCGCGGCGCGCAACGTCAACGGCCATGTCATTCTCTACGCCGACCGGGTCACGCAGTCGATGGCTCAGGCCATCCAGGAGACGCGGCGCCGTCGGCAGCTGCAGGAGGCCTACAACCAAGAGCACGGCATCACGCCGCAGACGATTCGCAAGAACATCCAGGACATCCTGACCAGCGTCGAGGAGCAGGACTACTTCACCGTCCCCACCGAGGCCGAAGGCCTGCCCGAGGAAGTGGGGGTCGAGGCGATTCCAGGGATGATCGCAGCCCTGCGCAAGGAGATGAAAAAGGCGGCGGAGGCCCTGGATTTCGAGACGGCGGCGCAGAAGCGCGACCGGATCAAGGCCTTGGAACAGGTGGCGATGGCGGTCGGTGTGAAGGTTTAATGAGCCGCATGGCTCGCCACCGGGGGGACCCCGGCCGGCAGGGCCGAATTTCCCGTATCCTCCGGCTTGTCCTTCTTTCCGGAGTAGCTGCTCACCAAGGCCGCGATCAGCGCGGCGAAATACGGAAAGGCCTGAATGACCAGCGCCGCGGCCCAGAGCACCGCCTGGCGGTTGACCGTCCCGAAGACGTCGAGGATTCCCCAAGACAAGGTCGCCAGGGTGATCGACAGCAGCAGCTCGTCGTAGACGTTGGAGATCGCCTTCAGCAGGGGCGCCGAGGACTCCTTCTTCGGCGTTCGGTAGAAGGGCTGCGAGCGCGTGGACAGCCCCTGCAGGACCGCCTTGGCGATCTTGTGGGTCAGCGAGCCGCCCGCGATCATCGCGAGCAGGGTGCGGCGCTTCCCGATCTTGACCCGCGTCGTGTAGGTCCAGAGCGTCCCGAAGATGCGCAGGACGACCAGCAAAAGCGCCGGGTAGATGAAGATCGGCTCGGGGAAGTCCGTGTGCTTGGGGTTGAGGATCAGCAATAGGCTCCAGACGATCGCGGTGAAGGTGAAGATCATGTGCAGCGCGTCGCCGATCCAGGGCAGCCAGCCCTTCACGAACTGGTAGCGCTGGGCGAGCGTCAAATTGCCCTTCAGCCCGGCGAAGATCAGCCAATGCCGCTTCAGGATGCGCATCGCCCCGTAGGCCCAGCGGAAGCGCTGCTTGGCGTAGGCCTCGTAGGTCTGCGGCACCAGGCCGCGGCCGAAGGCGTGGTCGAGGTAGATCGATTTCTTGCGGTCGTTCAGGATGCGCAGGCCCAGCTCGGCGTCCTCGCAGATGCACCACTCGGCCCAGCCCTTCAGCTTGAGCAGCTCGGCCTTGTCGATCAGCGTCATCGTCCCGTGCTGGATGATGGCGTTGTGCTCGTTGCGCTGGACCATGCCGATGCGGAAGAATCCGCTGTACTCGTCGTTCTCCATGCGGGTGAAGACATTGCGCTCCCAGTCGCGGTGCTCCTGCGGGGCCTGGACGAGGGCCACCTCGGGGTCTTGGAAATAGGGAACGGTGGAGGCCAGCCAGTCTGGCTCGACGATGTAGTCCGCGTCGACGACCCCGACGATCTTGGCCGCGGGATTCGTCTCTTTCAAGGCGAAGTTCAGGGCGCCCGCCTTGAAGCCGGGCCAGGAGCCCAGCGAGAAGAAGCGGAAGCGAGGACCCAGCTCGGCGCAGCGCCTCTCGATGGGTTTCCACATCTCGGGGTCGGGAGTGTTGTTGTCGACGACGATGACCTCGAAGTCGGGGTAGTCCAGCCGGGCGAGACTGTCGATCGTGGCGATGACCATCTCGGGCGGTTCCTTGCAGCAGGCGAGGTGGATCGAGACCATCGGCAGGTCCTTGGCGGCGACGGGATCGGGCTTGAGCGGGAGATATTTCCTCTGCAGCGCCTTGCCGCCGACCACGTCCGCGATCTCCGCCGCGTCGGTGAGCAGGATCACGGCCAGCAGGACCTGGGCCGAGATCATCACCGACCAGAAGACGATGTCGCCCGGTGACATGTATTGGTCGCTGGCCTCGCGGGCCAGCTGGGTGGCCAGCGCGATGGCCGCCTGGAAGATCAGCACGGTGAAGACCTGGCCGCGGATCTTCAAGTCGGGCCGCCGGTGCAGGAAGAGGGCCGCGGAGAGGAAGCCGAGGACGGTCGAGCAGAGCGCCCACCACTTCCAGTTGGGGTCTTCCAGCACCGGCCCCTGGATCGGAAACTTGTCGCGGCGGTCGGCGTCCATGACGCCCCAGTGCTCTCCCGCCCGCCCTTCGATGGCGGATTTCCAGGGTTGGTCGAAGGCCTCGATGATGTTGTAGTCGATCTTCCGTTCCTTGGCCTTCGCCATGAATTCGCGCACGAAGGTCGCCTGGTTGGCGAGCGTCGCCTGGGCGGCCCCGCGTTGCGGGCCGTCGCTGGGCCAGCCGGTCTCGGCGATCATGACCATTTTTTTCGGGAAGGAGATCTTGACCGCCTCATGGGCGCCCAGGACGTAGTCCACGGCCTGCGTGATCGGCTTCTCCGCCCAGTAGGGAAGGACGTGGATGGCGATGTAGTCGACCTCCTTGGCGAGCTCGGGGTGCATCAGCCAATAGTCCCAGGGCTCGGCGGTGGAGACGGGGATCTTGTATTTTTTGAGCTTCTTGCGCGCCTGCGCGAGGTACTTGACCAGCTCTTCGCGCGGCACGGTGTTTTGCAGCTGGGTCTCGTTGCCGATGATGACGCGGAGGACGTTTTTGTTTTTTTGCGCCAGCTTGATGACCGCGTCGACTTCTTCCTGGTTTCGGTTGTTGGCCGGATTGCCGTCGAGGTAGGCGGAGGCGATGACCTTGATGTTGTATTTCTTGGCCAGCTCCGGCATCTGCTCGAGCCCGCCGATGGAGCTGTAGAGACGGATAGTGTCGGTCTTGGTCGCGAGGATCTTGAGGTCGGCCTCCAGCTCCTCGGCGGTGAAGGGCTTGCCTTGGAAGGGGCTTTGGTTTTTCTTGTAGGGGTTCACCGAGAAGCTGTTGAGGGGATAGGCGCTCTCGACCATGTAGCGCGGCTTGTTGATCTGGGTCCAGATCAAGACGTTGACCGCGACGGTGGTCAGAAGGATCAATAGTGTCGAGAGGCGCATGCGAATTCTTCCTCAACCCGAGGCGCGCTGCCACTAGCACCGAATGATGAACAATTCCAGAGCTTTAAAACGCGCGCGGCCCGCATTATTATCTGAGAAAAGGTTCCGAGGTTGCGTTAAAAAATATCAGCAATTTCAACAGGTTGAGTTTATGGCCTTTCAGGATCACTTCTCTTCGCTCGCCACGGATTATGCCCGTTACCGTCCGCGTTATCCAGAGGCCCTGTTTCGCTATCTCGCCGGGCTAGCTCCGCGCCGAAGCATGGCCTGGGACTGCGCCACGGGCAGCGGGCAGGCGGCCTTGGGCCTGGCGGAGTTCTTCGAGCGCGTGGTGGCGACCGACGCCAGCGACGCGCAGCTCTCTCGCGCCGAGCCCCATGCTCGCGTGGAGTACCGCGCGGCGCCGGCGGAGGCCTCGGGCCTGGCCGCGGCCTCCGTCGATCTCGTCACGGTGGCCCAGGCGCTGCATTGGTTCGACCTGGAAAAATTCTACACGGAGGTGCGTCGGGTCGCGCGGCCGGGCGGAATCTTGGCCGTTTGGACTTACGCCTTGTTCCGCTGCGATCGGGCGGTCGACGCGGCGATCGGGGATTTTTACGACGGTATCTTGGGAGGTTACTGGACGCCGGAACGGCGTCTCGTCGAGCAAGGCTATCGGACGCTGCCTTTTCCTTTCCGGGAAGGGAAGCCTCCGGAATTCGCGATGGAGGCGCGCTGGAGCCCGGCTCAGGTGCTGGGCTATCTGGGCACCTGGTCGGCGTTGAAGCGCTACCGCGAGGCCCAGGGCAGGGACCCTTTGCCCGAATTGGCCCAGAAGCTCCATACGGTTTGGGGAAAGGAAGAGGTCAGGACCCTGCGCTGGCCGCTCTTTTTAAGATGGGGAGTCGTTACAGAAGAAGGGGATTCATAGTTTCAAGACAATCTTCCCCTCGGTGTGTCCCGCCTCGATCCGCTCGTGGGCCCGGGCGGCCTCTTCCAGCGGGAAGACCGCGGCCAGCTTCACTTTGAGCCGTCCCGCCTCGAGCATGTCCTTGATGCGCGAGAGCTGATCCGTATCCGGCCTCACGAAGACGTAGGCCGGCTCGATGCCGCGATGGCGGAAAAAATCCTCCTTCAGGGCCAAGATCGAGGTGAGGCGGCCGCCGGGCTTGAGCGCTTCCGCGCTGTCCAGCTGGGTCTGCCCGCCCACCGTGTCGAAGACGGCGTCGAGGCCCTCCGGGTGGGCGCGGCGGACGGCCGCGACGAAGGGCGTCTGCGTGTAGTCGACGATCTCGTCGACGCCCAGTCCGCGTAAATAGTCGTGATGCCGCGCGCTGGAGGTGGCGAGGACGTAGGCCCCCGCGTCCTTGGCCATCTGGATCGCGAAGCCCCCGACGCCGCCGGCGCCGGCGTGGATCAGGACCTTGTCGCCGGCCTTCAATTTTATTCCCTCGAAGAGCGCCTGGTAGGCGGTGAGGGCGGCCAGGGGGACGGCCGCGGCCTCTTCGAAAGAAAGATTGCGCGGTTTGGGCGCGAGGTGCGGGTGGCGCAGAACGATGTATTCGGCGTAGGTCCCGTCCTGGATCACGTCCTTTCGGCAATAGGCGAAGACGGCGTCGCCGGGCTTGGCGTAATGCACCTTCTCGCCCACCGCCTCGACGACCCCCGCGGCGTCCCAGCCCAAGACGATGGGGAAGGCGTGGGGCAGGCGGCCCTCCAGCAGGCCCTCGCGGATCTTCCAATCCACGGGGTTGACGCCCGCGGCGCGGACCTGCACCAAGACCTCGTGAGGCCCCGGTTGCGGCTTGGGAAGCTCAAGGATTTCCAAGACCTCCCGGCCGCCGAATCGCTGGATGCCGATCGCCTTCATGGCGATACTTTGCACCCTTTTTCCTTAGGGATAAACTCAAAAAATTAAGCGTGGCTGCCGAGTCGCAAAGAGTAGAAGCCCAGGAATTGGCCGTTTAAATTCAATTTTTTAACCTTCCCGGGGCCCCCGTTCTCTACGTTCCATCAACCTTCGGAACTAGAAAGGAACAGCCATGAAAAAGAAAAGCATCGTATTCTTGGCGCTGGCCGCCTTTGCCTTCGGTCTGGCGCAAGCGCCGCAAGTCGCCCTCGCCAAGGGCGAGTGCAAGGCCGACGTCGAGAAATTCTGCGAGGACGTCCCCCACGGCAAGGGCGGCATTCGCCGCTGTCTCAAGCAAAACCAGGACCGCCTCTCCCAGCCCTGCCAGGCCAAGCTGGAGCGCGCCAAACAGCGCAAGTTGGCCTGCAAGGCGGACAAAGAGAAGTTTTGCAAGGACGTGCAGCCCGGCGAGGGCCGCATCAAGGCCTGCATGAAGTCGCACGAGAGCGAGCTCTCCCAGGCCTGCCGAGCCCATTTGTAGATCATATATCCAGCGCCTCGAGGAGGAATTCGCCTCGGGCGAAGCGCCCTCCCGAAAGCGGTGCTGCGTCGAAGGTCTGAAAGCGACCCGTCGCGATCAGTTCCGCGGTCAATTTTCCCAGCATGTATGATTGCATGACGCCGCGCCCGGTGGCGGCGCCGAGCTCGTAAAGATTCTCCAGCTCCCCGGCCCGGCCCAGGATCCCCGATTTGTCCGGGCTCACCGCATAAAGGCCGGCCCAACCGCGCAGGTGGCGGATCGCCTCGAAGCGACGCCGCCCGCCGCGGCGATAGAGCCGCAGCCAGATCTTTTTATCGAAGAAGGGCTCGCCGTCGTAGCGAAAGGAATAGCTGGGCCTCTCGTCGCGGTTCGAATAGCCGGCGAGCACCCGCCCGCTGTGCGCGCCTTCCGCGTGCAAGTAGAGGCCCGAACTGTCGACGATCATCCCGCGGTCCGAAAAATCCTCCGCATGGCTCTCGAAGAGCGAGATCTGCCGGCGCACCGGCTGCACGGGGGAGGCGTAGCCCAGATGACGCGAGCTGACCGGGAACCAGGCGCCCGTGCAGTTGATTACCGCTTTGGGGCGGAAAACCTCTCTTTCCCAGGGTCCGCCTCGATCGACTTCGTGACGGGTATGGATTTCCTCCAAGACCTCCTCCGACGGCGGTGAAGTGCGGCGTAGGGCATGCACGGCCTCCACCCGTCGGCCGCGCAGCTCCGCCCCCGTGAAATAGAAACCGTCCAGGAACTTCACCCCGAGCGCCTTCGCCCGGGCGCGGTAGTATTCCTTCAAGAGATGCGGGTCGAGCAGTCCGTCCTTGGGCGAGAAGGTCGCCCCCGCCACGCCCTTCAAATTTTCGAACTCGGGGAGGCGCGCGCGGATCTCGTCGGGGGCGAGGTATTCGACCGGGATGCCCAGTCGATCGTACTGCGCCTTCTTTTCGCGGGCGACGGCCCAGCGGCGCGGCGAATAGAGGAAGAGGTAGCCCCGCTGGAAGAACTGAATCTCCGCCGCGATCTCCTCGTAAAATTGCAGCGAGCGCCAGGATAGCTCGGCGTTGATCGGATGCCACCAAGTGGCGCGGCAGCCGCCGGCGTTGCGTTCGGAGGAGCTGAAGGTCCCCGCCAAGTCGAGGTCGAGGACGCCGATGGAGCCCGCGCCCCGTTCCGCGAGCTGCCAAGCGGCGGAAGAGCCGAGGATGCCGGCGCCCAGGATCAGGATGTCCGGCCGGGTGACGTCCATGCGGTAATGATAACACGGGAAGCCGGCGAGGGGAGCCGCGCCGACCGGCTTTGGCCCGCCAAATTCAAGGGCTCCGCGGAAGGATCGCTCATCAGGGGTTGCGCGGCTCGGCCTCGACTTTGAGGCGCAGCGAGAGCCGCCGCCAGGCGACCCAGAAACTCAAGACGGCGCAGGCGAGCCCGAAGCCCTTCGCCAGGCTTCCGCCCAAGATAAGCGCGCGCAGCGACGTCCCGCTCAAGGCGCCGGCGGCGAGCTGCGAGGGGTCAAAACCCTTCGCGAAGCCGACCTGGGCGATGCCGTTGGCCGCCGCCGCGCCCGCGGCGGTCCCCAGGGTCATCGCGAGCTGCAAGGTCGCCGCGGCGACGCCGCCCGGATAATCCTCCGCCACCTCGAGGGCGACCATGTTGTAGATCGTGATCGTGACGCCGATGCCCAGCCCCGCCAAGCCCCAGGACAGATAAACCAGCCAGACCGGGCCTTGGATCCACAGGGTCGCGAGGATCAAGGTCAAGGTCCCCGCCGTGGCGAGGGTGCCGCGCTCGGCCAGATGCTTCGGGCTTTGTTTCGCCGCGCTGACCAGGATGCTGCCGCCGTCCCAGGTCAGGGATCCCAGGGTCAGTATGAAGCCGGCGCCCAGCGTGCCGATCCCCCACACCCCTTCCAAGACGAGGGGGAGATAGATTTTTGCGCCGGAGTAAGCGGCCATGATCAAGATCATCCCGAAAAAGGCCGCGCCGAGGGGCTTGGCCAGGCGCCAGGCGTCGGAGGGCAGGACCGGGTTGGGATGGCGGCGCTCGTGGTAAACGAAGGCCAGGGCGGCGGCAAGCGACACGCCCCACTGCAGGAGATTCCAGGGCCACTCGCTGGTGAAGGCCTTGAGGGAGAAGCCCGTCGCGACCGCGAAGAGGAAGGGCCCGAGCAGGTCGAGCCGCTCCGCCTTGGCCGCCGAGGGAGGCACTCGGCGCAAGGCGGGAAACAGGATCAGCAGCGCCGAAACTCCCAGCGGGAGGTTGATCCAAAAGACCCAGGGCCAGGAGGTGCGCTCCAAGAGCCAGGCGGCGAGCGGCGGGCCTACGACTCCCGCCAGGACGAAGACGACCGAGATGAGGCCCAGGGCCTTCGAACGCGATTCCTTCGGGAAATAATCCGAGATGATCGCGTAGGGCAGGGCCGCGAAACCGCCCATGCCCAGCCCCTGCAGGACGCGGCCGGCGACCAAGAGCTTCATCTTGGGAGCGAGCGCGGCGGCCGCCGACCCGGCCATGAACAGCAAGACGGCGAGGAGGAGGGTCTTGCGCAAACCCCAGCGTCCCATCAACCCGCTGAATAGCGGGATGGTCGCGAAGGAGGCGAGACCGAAGGCCCCGATCGTCCAGCCGTACCAGCCGATGCCGCCCAAATGCTCGAGCACGGTCGGCATGGCGGTGGCGACGAGAAAGTCGTCCAAGGTGTCGAGCCCGCTGAGCAGCAGGATGGTTAGGGTCAAGCCAAGGTATTTTTTGCCGAAAAGTTCTAAGATCATCGACGTCGCTTCTTCCCGAAAGCGCCTCCTCCCGGAGTTTCGACGCGGAGGCTCTCGCCCGCCTGGAAGACGCGCTCGAATTTGGAGGGGAGTTTGAATGTGAGGCGGGGCGGATTCTTCGCGGGCTCGGCGTTGCCCAGCCAATTGGCGCCGACCTGTCCCGGGTCGCCGCCCTGCAGGCCGTAAGGCGCCAGGGCGCGGCGATCGCTCAGCATGGATACCTGAGTTTTTTCCAAAAACAAGTATTCCCGCACCAGGCCGTCGCCGCCGGGGAATTTCCCCAGCCCGCCGGAGCCGTTGCGCAGGCGGTAGCCCTGGATGCGCAGCGGCAGGGCGTTCTCGAGGGCCTCGATCGGCGTGTTGAGCGTGTTGGTCATATGGCTGTGGGTGCCGCTTAGGCCCGGGCCGCGGGGACCCGCGCCGCAGCCGCCCGCGAGGGTCTCGTAGTAGGAGAAACGCTCGTTGCCGAAGGCGACGTTGTTCATCGTGCCCTGGCTCGCGGCGGGGAGGAGACCGGGCAGGGCCTGCGCCAGGGCCCCGAACAGGACGTCGACCAGGCGCTGGCTGGTCTCGACGTTGCCGCCGGCGACGGGCGCGGGATAGAGCGCGTCGACGACGCTGCCGGGCCGGGTGCGGACGCGGATGTCGCGCAGCGAGAGGCAGTCCTCGCCGGTCAGGGCCAGGACGAGGCAGCGGAAGGCGTAGGCCACGGCGGACAGCGCGATCGCGTAGGTGGCGTTGAGCGGCCCGGCGACTTGGGGGGCCGAATCGGAGAAGTCGACGGCGACTCCTCCGCGGCCGACGCGGATCGTGACGGCGATCTTGACGGGCTGGGGCGTGAAGCCGTCGTCGTCCAAATAATCCGCGAAGCGATAGGCGCCGCGGGGGATCTTCCGCAGGGCCTCGCGGGTGATCCGCGCCTCGTAGTCGCGCGTGGCGCGCAAGGCCGCCAGGACCTTGGGCGCGCCATATTCGGCCACGAGCTCCAAAAGCCGGAGGCGCCCGCTGCGGTTGGCGGAGAGCTGGGCTTGGAGGTCGGCGAGGCGTTCCTCGGGATGGCGCACCTGTTTCAAGAAGGCCTTCAGGAAGGCGGCGTTGCGGCGTCCTCGCTGTTCCAGCAGGGTCGGCGGGATGACGACGCCCTCGTCCTCGAGACGCGAGGCCAAGGCCATCGAGCCGGGGGACCGCCCGCCGACGTCGCTGTGGTGCGCCCGATTCGCGACGTAAAAGGTGGGGGACGCGCGTGAAGGCCCCCGGCGCGGGGGAAGGACCACCGGGGCAACCAGCGTGATATCCGGCAGGTGCGTCCCCCCGGAATAAGGGTCGTTGAGAATCGCGGTGTCGCCCGGCCGCAGGCGAAACTTCCGCAGGACCGCCCGCACGCCGAGCGCCATCGACCCCAGGTGCACCGGGATATGCGCCGCCTGCGCGATCAGCCCGCCCCGGGCGTCGAAGATTGCGCAGGAATAATCCCGCCGCTCTTTGATGTTGGGCGAGAAGGCGCTGCGGCCCAAGTCGGCGCCCATCTCCTCGCAGATCGCGGCGAAGCGGTTGCGGAAGACCTCCAGCTCGATGGGGTTGACGGAGTCGGTCTTAGCCACGGGACCTCCCGTCTCGCGTCAGGAGCAGGGCGCCGCTCGGGAGCCTCCGCAGCCGCCAGCCCGGCGGGACGAAGGTCGTCGCGCTGAATTCGGCCACCAAGGCGGGGCCGGAGAAGGTGGCCCGGGCGGGCAGGGACTCGCGCAGGAAGACCGGCGCCTCGAAGCGTTCGCCCCGCCAATACAGGCGCGTCGCGTCCGCGGTTTTGGGGAGTCTCCCCCGCGCCGGGATTTCGTTGGGCGGCGCCCAATCGTCCGCCTTCGCCGTCGCCTGCAGGCGCAGGTTGACCACTTCGATGGGTCGGCCGCGATAGGCGTGTCCGTAGCGCCGGCGATGGGCGGCGTCGAAGTCCTTCCGGAAACCCGGGTGGAAGGGGAGGCCCAGCTCGAAAGACTGCCCCACGTAGCGCAGGTCGAGGACTGCTTCGAAGCGCAGCGAGCGCGGCGCGATCCGATCGGCGCGGGCGTCGCGCCGGGCCTGGACCTTCAGCCCTTCGAATATCCTTCTCAAGGCGGCGAGAGAGGCGTCTCGCTCCGGCCAAAGCACGGTGCGCACGTAGTCGCGCCGCCACTCCGCGAAGGCCATCCCGTAGGCGGAGAGCAGCCCGGGACGCGGCGGGATGAGGACGCGCGGGATCTGCAGGGCCTCGGCCAATTCGGCGGCATGCAGGGGTCCGGCGCCGCCGAAGGGCAGGAGGGCGAAGCGCCGCGGGTCGTGCCCGCGCTGCAGCGACAGGATGCGCAGCGAGCGCGCCATGTTGGCGTTGGCGACCGCGACGACGCCCTCGGCGGCCTCCCGAGGGGAGAGGCCGAGGCGTTTCGCCAACTGCCGCAACGGGGCCTCGATCCGCTTGGGGAAAAGCCGCATTCGTCCGCCCAGGAAATGCCGGGGCGGGATACGGCCCAGGGCGACGTGTGCGTCGGTCACGGTCAGCTTAAGGCCGCCGCGGCCGTAGCAGACCGGCCCCGGGTCGGCGCCGGCGCTTTGCGGGCCGACGCGCAGGGCTCCGCCGGCGTCGATCCAGGCCAGCGATCCTCCGCCCGCGCCGATCGTGTCGATGCGGATCATCGGCGTCTTGACGGGAAAGTCGCCGAGCGTCGCTTCGCTGGTGAACTCGAGGGCGCCGTCGATCAGGCTCATGTCGGTGGAGGTCCCGCCCATGTCCAGCGTCAGCAGGCGGGGATGGCCCGCCGCCTCCGCGGCGCGCAGGGCCCCCAGGGCGCCGCCGGCCGGACCGGAGAGCAGCGTGCGCACCGCCTGCCGCGAGGCCTCGCGGATCGAGAGGGCGCCGCCGTTGGACTGGAGGACGCGGATCGGCCGGCGCAGCCGCCTCTGCAGCCGGCCCAGATAGCGGGCCATCGCCGGCGCGACGTAGGCGTTGACGCAGACGGTGGAGGCGCGCTCGTACTCGCGGAATTCGGGACTGATCTCCGAAGAGACCGAGAGCGGCTTGGCCAAGGTTTTCAAGGCCCGGGCCAGGCGCCGCTCGTGCGCGGGGTTGGCGTAGGCGTGCAGCAGGCAGAGGGCCAGGGACTCGACGCGCGCTCCGCGCAGGCGGCGCAGCAGCGCCTTCAGGTCTTGGGCGGTGGGCCTGCGCAGGACCTTTCCGCCCGGGCCGACCCGCTCGGCCAGGCCGAAGCGCAGGCGGCGCGCGACGAGGGGCGGGACCTTGCGCGGCTCCAGCGCGTAGAGTTGCGGGCGCTCCTGCCGGCCGATCTCGATGACGTCTTCGAATCCGGCGGTCGTGACCAAGGCCGCGCGCGCCCCCTTGCGCTCGAGGAGGGCGTTGGTCGCGACGGTCGAGCCGTGGACGAGGGCGTAGGCGCCTTTCAGTCCCAGCTCGCTCAGGCCTTGGGCGACGGCCCGCGAGGGGTCGCGGGGCGTCGACAGGACCTTGTGGCTGCGGACGCCGTCGGGCGTCAGGACGAAGAAATCGGTGAAGGTCCCGCCGGTATCGACGGCGACCACGGGGGCGAAGGGTCGGGGGCGGCGGCCTTTCATGGGGAGGAAAAAATATCAGATCTTGGAAGGAAGGAAATCTCTTTGTTATGGTGGCGCCATGTCCGAAACGAGGCCGAAAATCCGGCTCGACGAGCTGCCCAAGGCCCCCGGCGTCTATTTGATGAAGAACGCCAAGGGCGAGGTGCTCTACGTGGGCAAGGCGAGCAACCTGCGCTCGCGGGTGGGGAGCTATTTCGGCAAGGAGGCCCACGACCGTTACCAGGTTCGCTTCCTCGTCTCCAAGGTCGCCTCGGTCGAGACCGTGCTCACCGACAACGCCAAGGAGGCCCTGCTCCTCGAGAACACACTCATCAAGAAGCACCGGCCGCGCTATAACATCGACCTCAAGGACGACAAGAGCTACGTCAGCCTCAAGCTCTCGGTGCGCGACGAGTTTCCGCGGATCTACGTCACCCGGCGGATCAAGAAGGACGGAAGCCTCTACTTCGGTCCTTATTCCTCGGCCTGGGCCTGCCGCGAGGTGGCCGAGTTCATCGAGGCGCACTTCAAGCTGCGCACCTGCGGCGACCACGAGTTCCGCAACCGCGTGCGTCCCTGCCTCCAGTACCAGATCAAGCGTTGTGACGCGCCCTGCGTGGGCTACGTCGACCGCGAGGCCTACGGCAAGGTGGTGCGCCAGGTGCGGCTCTTCCTCGAGGGCAAGAGCGGCGAGTTGAAGAAAATCGTGGGCGAACTGATGCAGGGCGCCGCCGAGCGCGAGGCCTACGAGGAGGCCGCCCGCTACCGCGATCTGCTGCGCGACATCGACAAGACCCTCGAGAGGCAAAAGGTGGTCAGCCACCGGGTCGTGACGCGCGACGTGGTGGGCCTGCACCGGGAGGGCGAGGCGCTGTCCGTCTACCTCATGATGGTGCGCGAGGGCAGCCTTCAAGAAAACCGCAGCTTCCACTTCAAGTCGCACGAGGAAGACGCGGAGGTCCTGGCCTCCTTCCTGCTGCAGTACTACGCCGAGGGCCGCTTCATCCCCGCCGAGATCCTCCTGCCGGCCGTCCTGCCCGAGGCCGAGAGCCTGACCGAGATCCTCGGCGAGCGCGCCGGCCGCAAGGTCGAGCTGCTGCTCCCGCAGCGCGGCGAGAAGTCGGCGCTGCTCAAGCTGGCCGGACAGAACGCCAAGCAGGCCTTCCTGAGCCGCGACCAAAAACAAAAGGACGCCGAGGAGGTGCTCGCCGACCTGCAGGCGCGCCTCGGCCTGCAGAAGCTGCCGCAGGCCATCGAGTGCTACGACATCAGTAATTTCCTGGGCCGCGAGTCGGTGGGCTCGATGGTGATCTTCCGCGAGGGCAAGCCCTACCGGCAGGGCTACCGCCACTTCAAGATCAAGACGGTGGAGGGGGCCAACGACTTCGCCTCGATGTACGAAGTCCTGACGCGGCGCCTGCGCCGCGCGGCCGGCGGCGAGGAGGCCTGGTCCCTGCCGGACCTGATCGTCATCGACGGCGGCAAGGGGCAGCTGAACGCCGCCGCCCAGGCGCTCCGCGACCTGGAGATCGTCGGCGTCGACCTGATCGCGCTGGCGAAGAGCAAGCTCTTGGGCGAGACCTGGCGGGACCGGGCGCCTCCCGAGGCCCCGCGTTCGCGCAGCGAGGAGCGCGTCTTCCTGCCCAACCGCAAGAACCCGGTCTTCTTTCCGCCCAATTCCTCCGCCCTGTTCGTCCTGGTGCAGGTCCGCGACGAGGCGCATCGCTTCGGCATCGAGTTCCACCGCAAGCTGCGCAAGCGCCGCACCCTCGACTCGACCCTCGCTCAGGTGCCGGGCATCGGCGCGGCGCGGCGAAAGAAACTCCTGCAGCACTTTGGGAGCCTGAAGCGCATCCGGGCGGCCTCTGCGGAGGAGATCGCGGCCGCGATCGGCGTTCCGACGGAGCTTGCCCGGCGCCTCCAAGACTCCCTCGGCGAAGGGGAAATCTAACGCGTATGGTCGTCAAAGCATTGACGGAGCCCATGATAAATTGACTAAAAATTATTGACGATCCATGAGTTGTGTACAGAGTTTGCAAGACGGAGCAAGGTGTTAAACTTTCAAGATCCTGAATTAATTCAATATTAATATGTACATATAATAATGTGCCCTCTCCGAAGCTGTGGCACATCGATTGCTAATTCTCATGTGTAGGAATCCTTTGCAGTGAACCTAAGCATGGGGAGAAGCCATCATGATTCCGAAAGAAAGACCTGGAAGCGAATGCGGCAGCATCGTCGTCAACACCGAGAAGTCCCCCGATCAACAGCTCTTGGAGGAGAAGGGCGAGATTCTCTCCTGCGGCGGGGTTTATCTCTCCCCGTCTGCGGCGCCCTCCTTCAAGAAGGAAGACACTTACCAACTCCTCTTCCTTCCGAACTACCGCCAGGGCGTGATCATGTATAAGAACCTCGAGGCCATGAGCTCGACTCAAGAAGATCTCTATCCCAGCGGCGGCTCGATCCGCGAGGCCGGCACCTCCCACGAGGCCCTGCGCCGCCTGTTCCGCGAGGGATTGAATTGAGCGGATCCAGGAATTCCCTCGACAATCCTCGGCCTTGATGCCAGCGTGACGGCTCCCGAATAAATCCTCTTTTCCAACGGAGCCTTGTGCCGACCTTTCAATCGATCTTCTCACCCAGCGACTCCCGACAACGACAAGAAAATTTTGAAGCCTATTGGGAGTTTTCCCAACGACACAGCGGGCAAATTCTCGAGGCCCAAAAGGACCTGACGACCAAGCGCGATCTCCTGGCCGGATTTCAGCGCGAAGCCGTGCGCTCGCGAAAACCCCTGGCCGATCCCGAGAAGTTCTATCGCAACTACGTCAAAATGCGCGACGATCCCCGCAGTCTCGACCGGAAGACCTTGCTGCTGACCTGCATCTATAAATTCGCCAGGCACGAATGGGTGGGGATTTCCGGCGCCTGGGACGCGATTCCCTCCATGGCTGAGGCAAAAAAGACCACCGAGCGAATCAGCCGCTACCATCTGTGCGAAGAATTCTGCCACGTGCGGCTCTTCCACGAGATGTTCCGGACCTTCCATTTGGACAAGGTCGAGTGGGTGCCGCTGGGTCCTTGGATGCAAAAGGTCTATCGGATCTTTCCGAAGGTGCCCGAGAGCCTGATGAGCCCGCCGGCCTTCGTCTCGGAATTGATGGGGATGACTTTTTACCTGGAACTCGACCGGCTGTTCGACGACGTCCTCGCCGACGAGCCCGAGGCCCGCGACCGGCTCCGAGCCCTGTTGCACGAGATCATGGTCGACGAGCTGGCCCACATCGGGCAGCGCCGCAACTTCATCGGTGCCGTCGGCATTCGCGCCGCGCGAAGGATGGTGCGGCCGATGATCACCGCCTTCTTCAAGGATATTCCGGAGGCGAAGTACCTGCTGGATATCCCGCGCATGGTCCGCGAGGGCTTGGAATTCGACTACAGCGTGATGCGGCAGGAGTTGATCGAAAGAAGCTGGGTGCCGTCGTACTGCCGGACGGAGCCGGAGATCGCCTCGCCCAGGCTCGCGGGCGCCTGAGCGCCGCCCCACCTCCTTAAGCCCGAAGGCCTACAGGAAGGCCAGCCACTCCCGGTGCTTGGGGCTCTTGCCCCGCACCAAATCGTGAAAATCCTTCTGCACCTGCTGCGTGATTGGGCCCGGCTTGCCGGCGCCGATCTTGCGGTGGTCCAGCTCGCGCACCGGGGTGATCTCGGCGGCGGTGCCGGTGAGGAAGATCTCGTCGGCGATGTAGAGCTCGTCGCGGGAGAAATGGGTCTCCTTGACCGCGATGCCGCGGTCTTTGAGCAGCTCGATCACGGTGTCGCGGGTGATGCCCTGCAGGGCGCTGGTCGTCAGCGGCGTGACGACCTTGCCGTTCTTCACCATGAAGAGATTTTCGCCGCTGGCTTCGGAGACGTAGCCCTCGGGGTCGAGCATGACGGTCTCTTCGTAGCCGGCCAGCATGGCCTCGCGCTTGGCGAGGATGGAGTTGACGTAGTTGGCCACGGCCTTGCTTTTGGTCATCGTGGCGTTGATGTGGTGGCGGGTGTAGCTGGAGACCTTGGCGCGGATGCCGTGCTTCACGCCCTCTTCGCCCAGGTAGGTGCCCCAGGGCCAGGCGATGACGGCCACGCGGATCCGGTTGCTGGTGGCGTGCAGGCCCATCTCGCCGTCGCCGACGAAGGCCAGGGGGCGCAGGTAGCCGGCCTTCAGCTTGTTGACGCGGAAGATCTCTTTGCAGGCCTCGAGGAGCTCGGCCTTGGGGAAGGGGATCTCCATCAACAGGATGTGGGCCGAGTCGTAGAGACGGTCGATGTGCTCTTGCAGGCGGAAGATCGCGCTTTTGCCGTCCTCGCCCTCGTAGCAGCGGATGCCCTCGAAGACGCCCAGTCCGTAGTGCAGGGTGTGCGTCAGGACGTGCACGTTGGCCTCGTCCCAGGGGATCATTTTGCCGTCGAGCCAGATTTTTTCGACTTTTTGAACCATGGTTTTCCTCTGTAGGGGCGAAGCCCCTACGATCGTTGCAAGACTTTTTTCAAATTTTCGGCGTAGGGCGCCCGAGCGATGCCCTTCTCCGTCACGATGGCCTCTACCAGCTCATGGGGCGTGACGTCAAAGGCCGGATTGAAGACCTGAATCCCCGCCGGCGCGCTGGGGGTGCCGAAGAAGGCGGTGACCTCCTCCTCGGGGCGCTGCTCGATCGGGATGTGCGAGCCGTCCGGCGTCTCGAAGTCGACGGTGGAGGAGGGCGCCACCACGTAAAGCGGGATGCCGTGGTGCCTGGCCAGGACCGCCACGCCGTAGGTGCCGATCTTGTTGGCCACGTCGCCGTTGGCGACGATGCGGTCGCTGCCGACCACCGCGCCGTGGATCTTGCCCAGGCGCATCAAGTGGGCGACCATGTTGTCGGTCACCAGAGTCACGTCGATGCCGTTCTTGCTCAGTTCCCAGGCGGTGAGCCGGGCGCCTTGCAGGAAGGGCCGGGTCTCGGAGGCGATGACCTTGAATTTTTTGCCGCGCCGTTGGGCCTCGTAGAAGACCGAGAGGGCGGTGCCCTCGCCGGCCGTCGCCAGGGCGCCGGCGTTGCAGTGGGTGAGGTAGGTCTTGCCCTCCTCGATCAGCGGGGCGCCCTTTTCGCCCATCTGCCGGCACATGACGACGTCTTCCTCGAAGACGCGCAGGGCCTCCTCGAGAATCTTGTTTTGCAGGACCAGGAGGCTCGAGTCCTTTTCTTTCCGGTAGAAAGCTTGGATGCGCTTCACCGCCCAGGGCAGGTTGACCGCCGTGGGGCGCTGGCTGATGAGCAGGTCGGCGGCGCGGTCCATCTCGGCGAAGAACTCTTCGTGGCTCTTGGCCTTGGAGTTGTTGGCGGCCAAGGCCATGCCCAGCGCGCCCGCCACGCCGATCGCCGGGGCGCCGCGCACCACCATCGTCTTGATCGCCGCCGCGACTTCTTCATGGCTGCGGTACGTGTTGTAAACTTCGTGGTTGGGCAGCTTGCGTTGGTCGATCATCACGACCGCGCCGTCTTGCCATTGTAGGGCGAAAAAATTCAAAGCTACCCCTTCAGTTTCTGGATCAAAATGTCGTTCACGACCTTCGGGTTGGCCTTGCCGCCCAAGGCCTTCATCGTCTGCCCGACGAAGAAGCCGAAGAGCTTGTCCTTGCCCGAGCGGTAATCGGCCAGGTTTTTCGGGTTGTCGGCCAGGACCTTGTCGACCACCGCCTCGATGGCGCCGGTGTCCGAGACCTGCTTCATGCCCTTCGCTTCGACGATGTCCGCGACGGCCTTGCCGCTTGCGGCGACCTCGTCGAGGATCTCCTTGGCCATGCCCAGGCTGATATCGCCCGCCTCGGTCATTTTCAAGACCTCGGCGACCGTCGCGGATTTAATCCGCTCGAAGGTCTCGGGGACGTCCTTCTGCAGCTTGAGCAGGTGGGTCATGTAGAGGTTGCTGAGCTTCTTGGGCTCGATCCCGGCGGCGAGCTTGACGGCCGCTTCCCAATGCTGGGCCACCGACTTCTCGGCGGTCAGGACCTCGGCGTCGTAGGCCGGGATGGCGTAGTCCCGCGCGAAGCGCTCGGCCTTCTCGAAGGCCAGCTCGGGCTGCTCCTTCCGCAGGCGTTCGACCCAGGCCTCCTCGACGATCAGGGGCAGCAGGTCGGGGTCGGGGAAGTAGCGGTAGTCGTTGGCCTCTTCCTTCGAGCGCATGGACTCGGAGACGCCCTTGTCGGCGTTCCAGAGCCGCGTCTCCTGCACCACTTTTTTTCCGTCGAGGATCAGGGCCTCTTGGCGCTTGACCTCGTACTCGATCGCGCGCTCGACGTTGCGAAAGCTGTTCATGTTTTTCAGCTCGCAGCGGGTGCCGAATTCTTTTTGCCCGAGGGGCCGAATCGAGACGTTGGCGTCGCAGCGGAAGCTGCCTTCCTCCATGTTGCCGTCGCAGATCTCGAGGTAGACCAGGATGTCGCGCAGGCGCTTTAAATAGGCGCTGGCCTCTTTGGGGCCCCGCATGTCGGGCTCGGAGACGATCTCGATCAGCGGCGTGCAGGCGCGGTTGAGGTCGACGTGGCTGACGTCGGCGGCGCCCAGGTCGTGGACCAGCTTGCCGGCGTCTTCTTCCATATGGATGCGCGTCAGGCCGACGCGCTTCTTTTGGCCTTCGACCTCGATGTCGAGGTAGCCTTTGGAGCAGAGCGGCAGCTCGTACTGGCTGATCTGGTAGCCCTTGGGCAGGTCGGGGTAGAAATAATTCTTTCGGGCGAAGACGCTCTTGCGCGCGATCGTGCAGTGCGTGGCCAGGCCGGCCTTGATGGCGAACTCGACCGCCTTGCGGTTGAGCACCGGCAGCACCCCGGGCAGGCCCAGGCAGACCTCGCAGGTGT